>Ga0265297_10003793_pt1 | contig 26348 bp, 16 predicted proteins | sample Munlanlwell13791_FD_192502 | JGI IMG/M metagenome (GOLD analysis project Ga0265297, IMG submission 192502) | Leachate microbial communities from a municipal landfill in Southern Ontario, Canada - Leachate well 137-91 | ecosystem: Engineered > Solid waste > Landfill > Unclassified | place...
TGGCTTCGCGATCATTGATATCGGGCGGGTCTAAAACAATGCGGCGATCGAATCTGCCGGGGCGGAGAAGCGCTGGGTCCAAAACATCGGGGCGGTTGGTGGCGGCAATAACAATAACACCGGCGTTGGGTTCGAAACCATCCATTTCAACCAAGATTTGATTGAGAGTTTGCTCGCGCTCATCATGCGAGCCTCCCAAGCCCGAACCGCGCTGGCGGCCAACGGCGTCGATTTCATCGATGAATACTATGCAGGGCGCGCTTTTTTTGGCGCGTGTAAACAAATCGCGAACGCGCGAGGCGCCAACGCCAACAAACATCTCCACAAATTCGGAACCGCTCATGTGAAAGAACGGCACATCGGCTTCGCCGGCAACCGCGCGGGCAAGCAAGGTCTTTCCGGTGCCCGGAGAGCCCATGAGTAAAGCGCCTTTGGGTATCTTGGCACCAAACTTGGTAAATTTGTCGGGATGTTTTAAAAAGTCTACAACTTCCAGCAACTCTTCTTTGGCTTCTCTGACACCGGCCACATCTTTAAAAGTAATTTTATCCTTGGCGTCTTTTTGGATTTCATGGCCGGCCGATTGGCCAAATTGCATGGCCTTGTTGTTTTGGCCCTGGACTTGGCGGAAGAAAAACCAAAATAATACGACAAGCAATAAAATCGGCAATAAGTTGGGTATGATGAGCGAAGCCCAATAAGCGAATCCGCTGGGTTCTTTTACTTCGGTGGGTATGGATCGAAGCCTGTCGGGATCCACTCCGTAATTATTAAAAATTGTCGAGAGGGAATCGCCGGATTCTTTCATGACCTTATTGGTGCTGCCATCGGTGAATTTGGCTTCCACCTCGTTGCCGCTAATGATTAAAGAAGCGACTTCACCGTTTTGAACGCGGTTTGCCAAAGTGGCCAAATCGGTGCGATTGGCGGTTTCCATGTTCATTGTCGCCAAAAGACCGCCCATTATGATAAAGGCCGCGATGAAGATGATAATATTTCGAGTTGTTTGGGTCATATTAAAGCTTCTAGCTTCTAGCTTCTAGCTGATAGCCTGAAATATAATGGCTAGAGGCTAGTGGCTAGTAGCTGAGTAATACGCCCAATATAGCGGGTTTATTGCATTTTGTCGAGTAACTGAAACCGCCGAGGTTGCTCGGCGGTTTTTTGATTTGCGGATTGTTTTTAGGCTGCGGTTTTTTCTTCCTCGGGGGATTTTTCTTTTTTGAGGGAGAGGCCGAGACGATGATTGTCGGGGTCGATGGAAACAATGCGAAATTCGAATTCGTCGCCGGTTCTGGCCACCTCGTTGACATCTTTAACGGGTTTATCCGCCAGCTCGCTAATATGCGCCAAGCCATGAATATCCGGGTCTAGTTCCACAAACAAGCCGAAAGGATTGATTTTGAGCACCCGGCCTTTGACCCATTGGTTGACCTTGTATTTTTCACCAACGATTTGCCACGGATCGGTCATCAATTTTTTCATGGAGAGGAAAATTTTGGATCCCTCGATGTTTAATATCTCGGCACGAACGCGATCGCCGACTTTTAAGACATCGCGCGGGTCATCGATACGCTGCCAAGCTATTTCGCTGATGTGAACCAAGCCCTCCAGGTTGGTATCGAATTTTACGAAAGCTCCGAAATCGGTAACGGCTGTAATATTGCCTTCGACATGATCGCCGACTTTGTATTTGGAAATGACGGACTCTTGGCGTGTTTCCCAAACGGCTTTTTCGGAAACGATATATTTACCTTCTTCTTCGTTGGCATCTATCACTTTAACATCCAAGTCGCCGCCGACAAGCTCTTTGAGCTTTTCGAGGATTTTGTTCTTTTCACCGCCTTGCACGCGCGGATAATGCTCGGGAGAAAGCTGTGAAACGGGCAAAAATCCGGAGAGACCCTCGAGACGGATTATCAAACCGCCTTTGTTGGCTTCCAAAACGCGCACCGGCGTAACAACACCGCTCGTAAAAAATTCTTTAATTTTATCCCAAGTCTTTTTGCGTCCGGCGCCCTTCAGTGAGAGCTCCAATTCACCGAATTCATTATCCAAGTCGATAACGGTGGCATCTATTTCGTCGCCAACCGTAAGCAACATGTTTGGGTCCAGCTCGGGGCCGCGGACAATGCCAATGGCCAGGCCGGCTATATCGGCACGGACTTCGTTGCGTCCGACGCTGATAACGGTGCCATGCACAACATCGCCTTTTTGAGGATAAGAAATATCGGCTTTATCCTCGAGCAGTTTTTTAAATTCTTCTTGTTTGGTTGCGGTCGTCATAATAACAGTATTGATTAACCCATGTCGCCGGGCCAGACCAGTGGCGGAGCGAGCGAGCAACTATCCGAGTCATAACGTCATAAAGTCTTAACGTCATAACGGGTAAGTTTTAGGTAATTTAAGGTATGCAAAGGGTACAGGAAAATGGGGGAATTGGCAAGGTCGAGTCATGCAACACGTAACTTGTAACAGGTGTCAAGAGATTGTTTGCAGGAAAATGGCTAAATGAAGAGAAAAATCGTTATTGATTTACATGATTTTAACGATCGATAACAGTTTGCTGGTGTTATATGTTACATGCTACAAGTTACATGTTATAATCTGTTTATTATGGAGGATATATATCTTGATTTATCAGACCCGAAAGAGTTGATAAATTTTTTATCCAAATGGATTTCTTTTGCAACCGGTAAAATGAAAAGCCACGCGGATTCGTATATTACGGATTATGATGATGGCAAACCGGTTGATAGCGTGAGTTTGGCAAATTTTGTCAGTGAATTTGCCCGTGATATTTATCCGGCGCGATATGCTTTGACGAAATTTTTTGAGGGAGCCGGCGCGGCAAAAGAATGGGCAAGCATCGAAAAAGCCGTTCGCAGATCCACGGCTTACATATTAAGCCGGTTTAAATCGGCGGGTGATACGGAATCCATCGATGAGTTGCTGGCACATGACGACTTTGATATTTCTTTCGGCGATGAGGAAAGAATGGAAATAGTTCAGGTGCGCCACCATGTGCGCGAAGATTATTGGAATGCGAATAAAAATTCACTGCAAGCATCGGTTGATGAGGGAGAAGCGGTATTAAAGCGGTTTGAGGATGTGGTGTTAAAACTCAGAAATTGCGCAGCCTCGTTGCCGGCTTTATTGCAAGAAGAATTATACGCAAAAATTACCAGATACGAGGATAGAGTTTTGTATCGGGGTGAAATAATGGATGAGGATGTGCTACAAGAAGAGCTGGCTTATTATAAAGATCAGCAAGAAATACCGATAGAAGATTTGAGAGATGGAAACGGGATACAATCTTAGTACTAAGTCGTAGTGCTTAGTCGTAGTGCTTCATGCCGGGTTGAGGATTTAGGGTTTGAAGAGGGTTAGGGCGGGGGATGGGGGTTCTGTGTTTTTATAGCCGGAGATTAATACGGTACCGTGTTTGCCGTAGCCCACGCCAAGAATGTTAAACGGCGCGTCGGGTAAAAATTTGGGTTTGTGGCTTTGGTTCCAGAAAGCCATTTTGTTTGAAGTGTTGGTAAAAATCCAAGATTCACCGGACCAAGTTATTTTACTTTGCGTTAAAAAATATTGAGAGTTGGGAGAAATGTTTTGTGGCAATAAATCTTTGAGGTGGCCGCTTAAGTCGGTAATATTTTTGCCGTTGGAAAGGTAGGCTTTATAGTCTACGGTCTTCGCATTTATAACCGCCCCCATTACCAAAATATTAGCTCCATTGGATCCAATGGTGGAATAATTGCTCAGGTTACCGAAAGCGGAAGTTTGTTCTTGAAAATTTTGCCCATCAAAGAAAAAGAAACGACGATCAATAACATCGCGGCCGGCATAAATGCTTTTTGGTCCGTTTTTTTGTTCAAAATTCAACATCCAACCGTATTGCACCGGGTGAATGCTTATGCTTGACGTACGCGGTTCTTTGAAGGCGCCCGGGAGCGTGATTTTGGCTGGTTCTGATAATGCATCGTGCCAGAGGTAGATATTTTTATCAGTAACGAAATACCAAACACCTTGTTTGCCCGTTATTTCGCCTATCCATTCATCGTGAGGCAACAGGCGAATAGCGGTACTGACATTTTTCCAATATTTGCCATCGTAATGCATGGCTATATCGGGTTTGGTTTGCCAAGTGCTAATGTCGCCAACTATCAACCAACCACTGCCATCGGTGGCGACTTGACGTATATTGTTGAAACCGAATTTTTGCAGGTCTGGTGTCAGATCCAAAACAGTATCGGCTGACACGTGGAAGAGTTGATTGGTGTTGCCAACCAACCAATCGTTGCCGCGGCTTACGGAGAAAGAAAAATAGGGAAGGTTTACATGAGCATCCAATACGCTTGCGGGTAGATTGGGAGATGTATTTTGCCAACTCGGGGAGGCGGTTGTGCCAAAGGGTGCCAATAAGCCCAAAATACCCAGAATGGCCAATGATTTTTTCATATGGCAATACCTTTATATAAACCTGATAGTCCGTCAAGTCCGTCAAGCTGAAAGTCCGTCAAGTTTTTTTTCTGAAGTTTGACAGGCTTGCCTGTCAAACTTCAGAAAAAAAATTAGGTACACAAAACCCCGCTGGTGCGAGGCTTTATGTTTCTCTCCTGACGTTGCAAGGTTGAGGCCTTGCGGAGCCGGGATTATTTTGAGGCGAGGAGGTTTGATGCATGGTTGCCCAAATCATGAAGGCGAATGTCGGAATAGCACTCGAGGAGTGCGCCGTACATCAAGCCCCAACGAAATATTTGGGAAAACATACTTTTTTAAATAACAAATAATAAATTACAAATAATAAATTTTGGTGTCGCTTCCCTCGACTTAGCTCGGGACGGGTCGCGAATTTTTTTACTTTTCATATTTTACTACGAATTGTTTCGAGGAGCAAAACGATTGGTTTTTGTGGCGCGAAGTAATGGGGTTAGAGTAGCAGGAAAAAGGGGGATTGTCAAGGGTTTGGGATAAAAAAGGAGCCAGAATTTGGCTCCATTTAGCTATTTTTTGCCAATGATACGATAGTATCTATCACGGGCTTTAAGGTACTTTTTGAGGTTGGTTTCGAGCTTGGGATCGGCCTCGTAATACCAGCGGAAGATCGACTCTTCAGAGAACTCCGGAGTTTTTAGGAGATGAGTAATTTCAGATGGTTTTAGTGCACATGATCGCGATGGACGATTGTATTCGGCTTCGTATTCCTCCAGTTTTTGCCATGGAGGCATTGGTCCATCTATGGAAGCGTAAGTTCCATCTTCTTTTATTCTTGAATACACATCGAGACGAAAATTTATTTCGCCGGAAAGGACGAATTTAAGCCATTGTTTTTTACCGACGTGTGTTTGGAATACTTCGAAGTCAGTGTTTGAAATACCAAATAATTTGCGACTTGATTCTGATGCTAGTACTTTCGAAAAGAATGCGTGGCTGATTTCTCGTACGTCAACTCGGCTGAAAAAATTTCTCGAGAAGGTTATGTCCTCTGTCACGATTTGCATGACATGTGTTACCGAAGCTGTCGTATCGCCCTCGTTTTTTTCAAGCTCTTTGAGGAATTGTTTAAGATAATCCGCTTTTTCACTTGGTGGAATCACGGAGGGATTTTCGCGGTAAGTTACTTTTACGCTTGGTTCTTGTTTGGGTTTGAGCAACCCATGTTTCATAAGGATTTCTATGGTTGCAGGCGTCGCGTAATCAATTTGGCGAATAGCATTCAGTTCATTGCAGGCATCTCGCCACGTTTCACCAAGAGCCGGTCCATATTTAGGCATTTTGAGCATGCCCTTAGCAATTTCCACAGGAGGTAGAATCGCGGCCAGTACAATCTCATAGAGATCTTCAATCATAACTTGAGTCCAATCCAGTGACGTGGAAATTTCAGCGATCGCTTTAGGGTCGGCTTGAAATTTGGACCTTAGAGGTTCTCCGGCTTTTGCCAAAGCCAGAACCTGTTCGTTAGACATGGCGGCTTTTTCAGTTACCGCCGTATCGAAGTTGTAGTGGGTTATTACCGAGTCGTGAATTCCCGTTGGATTCATTTTTCGGATCAAGGCCGCGTGATTGTGGATTACAGTTTCGAGCCAATACATTTCTTCCGCGGTCCATGCGCTAAAAATAACACCGCGTTTTTCGAATCTGGCTAGAGTTTTGGTAATAATCTCATCATCACTGAGCCTTTGGCACTTAGTGACCGCTCTAAGATATGCTTCAGTTCCCACAGAACCGGAATCAATCGGAGCGTCGGTGGCGGCGAGAATCATTTGTGTAACCAACCACTCATTTTCAATGTTGATTTTATCTATACGACCCATCATTTCTTGATCACCGATGTCTGATGATCTGACGGGGAGCTTTTTGGCAACGCGAATTGCCATCCCATGAGCCATTAGTGCATCACCAATCAAGCAGAGGTTTTGGAAGTTGAAAATAAAACCCTCTTCAAACCTTGTTCGTCCATCCATGTTCTTGCCAAGGTCGTAAAGGGCATCGATTGATGGTAGACCGGCTTTATTTTTGTACTCTGACACGTAAGTATAAAGCGAGGAAATGTGATTTGCTTGTTTTAGTTTCCCTACCTCGCTTAACAGTTTTTCACGTGTGGGAATGATGGTTTTGAGCATGGAAGCAAAGAATTTTGCCACAGGTTTTTGTACTATTGCAGCTAGTGATTGCGGTTTTGAATTTTCACCATGCAATGATTCGATGATGTAGCGCATAAATTCTCGAGCCGCATTTTCCGCATTGCCGTAGCAAAGCATGATGCCGATGTTCAGCATTTGTTCCGCTTTGGGGGCGATTTGCATTAGAACATCGGTTTCCGTACCAAGGTGCGCATCTTGCTTTTCAGCAATTTTCATCATGACCGGCCAAAGACCTTGAGCTATCAAAGTTAGTATGGGAAAGCCCGTCCACTCGACGGCACCACCGTTGGTGGTGGTTGTGCCGGTTTCCGTGGAAAGAAGTATGTTTACGAAAGCCACGAAGGGCGTTTCGGGAATTGGCTGGTCAACATGATCTTGCTCGGGCAAAGCGGCGTGTGCCGTATCACCGATTGACCGCAGAAAGTCTGCAACGTCTTGCACGTCGATGATATCAGAAGCATCAAAGATCGAGTCGCCGTGGATGTGAACAAGAGAAACTTGAGTTTCCATGATTTCTCCTTAGTTTATTAGATTTTCAAAGACCGCAACCGCTCACATATCACATAACATGGATCATGGATCACTGTTGTAATTAGTAATGAGTAATTGCGGGAGTTGAAAAAAAGAGCCGCCCGCCTCGCCAAATGGGAGTGCCGGGCGGCATGAGAGTGTTAAGAGTGGTTAGAAGTCGAGCTCGTCCTTGGCTTGCTCGGCCGCGTCGCGGGCTTCGTCCACCATGGTGGGCGCGGCCGCTTGAGCCTTGCGCCGCCGGGAAAGATTCTGCCTCGCGTCTTCGATTTCGGCGCGCGAGAACACGGGTGGTCCGTAAGCGAACAGCTCGTGCAGAGCCTCACGCGCCTCGGTGACATCAAGGTTCAATTCGTCAACCGCCATGCCGCTGACCTGATCATCGCCCGACTCGGCATCGGGGCAGCCGGCATCGTGCCACAAAGCAAGGAGGATGCATTGCAGAACAGTGTAATTGCCAAGGCCGGTTTGCAGAAATTCTTGATAATCGCTTCTGTCCTTCAGTTTGTGAGCCCAACCCAGTAGTACGTACAACGGCCCCGGGGAGTCAATGTCCAGAGAAATGGCTTTTGAATCAGGTTCGTCGTCGAATTGATCATCGTTCTCCGGATCCGGTACCTCCTTCAATGAGAGATGATTTGAAGAAGATTCGCGTTCGATCACTCGTACGCGCTTGCCATCCTCATCCTCGCTTTTCATGAGTTCTTCCATGTCAGCGAGGACGACTCGGACAATGTCTTCCAGGCTTACGACATATGCCGCACTCGAGGGCAGGTCGCCGCGGGCGAGCAGAAGCTGGCGCAACCGTTCCGGGGGCAATTCTTGTTCCAGAAGTTCACGGGCGCGGTCGCCATCCGGAACTTGGCCGACGATTTCGTCCAAGATATCCGCGGCACCACGGTCCGTGAGAGCCTTGGTGTCGTTTAGGCGCGCGAGTGCGGCACTGGGTTGCTCGGCGATGACTGCCAGAACGTCAGCCCGACCTTCGCCACGGTTCAACACTTCACGAAAGTGTTTTTCGGCCTTGGCTTGATCGGTCATTTCAGACTTGATAATCGCTTGCGATGTCATCTGATTTGTTTCTCCTAGATTTGATCGGTTTCTTGATCTTGAACCGGTCGGTGTTTGGGTGAGTATCCGTAGAGGTACGAAGCGTATTCCTCATCCTCGGCCGCATCGGCAAGAATGCAGGCAACTTTTGTCAAAAAATTGCATCCCTTTTTGGATCGCAACAGGTTCTGCAAAAGTGTGCCAACGGGATGGCCGGGCAGGATTTGGAAGTACAATTCGAAGTCGCTGCCAGGTGTGACAACGGCACCGGTTTGCATCGGCGAACTTTTGGCCAATGCAACACCGGATATAATGACTGCAAAATCAGAAGGTTGGGTCATATACTTCAGAACTTCCTCCGCAGTAAGCCGACAGTAGAATTCCAAAGTGTTTTCCCGGTTATCTTCGACAGAGGCGTCATCGATTTGCACGTATGAGTTGAATGCGCCTTGGAAATCCGTCCATTCGATATCTTTGCAACGCGGCATTTTACTTTTTCTCCTTGAGTTGGATCCACAAATCTCCGGAATCTGCACCGTTACGGCCCGGGCTGCCTTTGTGAGGCAGGCGGCACCACGAGAGTTCTTTTGCACGAGGCGGGACATGCAAAACCAATTCATCTTCCGCACCCGGCAATGTGATTGTGACGGTTCCGCCTTGAAGCAGAACCTCTGTTCCCACAGAAACCATCATGTACAGATCCGGGCCAACTTGTTTGGCGGCCGGTGCTGATGGCAACATGATCTCCATTACCTTTTTGCCTTCGTGGCGACGGGCATAGAGATCTTGGATTGAAGTTACAGGTCTGAAGCCTTTGTCATATTCTTCGCGCTTGTCCGGATCGGAAAGTATGGCGTAAGCACGAGTAATGAGCCTAAAGGCGTCTGTTCCATCAGAACCCGTACGGTCGGGGTGGCACTCGCGGGCTTTTTTGCGATAGGCGTTTTTGATCTCTCGGGTACTTGCATTACGATTGATGCCGAGCAGAGCGTAATAGTCGACATCTGCCATGTGTGTTTAACCTCTCTTCGATTGTAAGGTTCGATAGCTAAATATAGCAGTTTTTTTTGTGAATGTCAATATTGATACGGGTTTCCATACAAGAAGAATCAAGAAACAAAAAACCGCCATGTAGAGCGGTTTTTTTGATTAACTTTCTCGTGTTGGTATCTTGTATCTAGTATCTTGCAGTAGGAAACGGCTAGATATTAGCTACTGATAGCTAGATACTTATTTCTTGTAGATTGTTTTGTAGCCTGTCCAGGTGCGGTTGCCTAAGGTGTCGTAGAGGTTGGCGCCGTAGCTGATGGTTTCCGTGTTGTATGGGCCGCCCACATACGAACAAGTTGCTGCACTGTTACAAGTTTTTACGACCTGAGCGTTAACTAAGATTTCGATCTTGTTGATGCCATTACTATCGGAGCCGTTGGCTGTGAAAGTAATTTGGTCGTAGTTGGTGTAACCGCTGTCGCGATTGCTGGTGATGGTTAAGTTGCCATCTACATTTGATTGATTGTTATTGTTGTTATCGCTTGTACCGGTGACGTAGACATTTTGTGAACTCGTCTGTGTCATGCGGCCGTTATAATCGTAAGCGCGGGCAAAGATGCTGATGTTGCGATTTGAGGAAAAGTTATTTCCATAGATTGCAACGGAGCATTCTTGGTTTCCGTATGCGCGATTATAAGCACAAGTTTTCTTTAAACCGCCATCTGCGTAGATTTCGATTTTTTGCAAACCGGAATCCGCGGATGCGCCAACATTGATAGTCTTGGTTTCATTTTGATCCAAGCTGCCATCCGAAGGATCCAACCACATCCAAGCATAGACTTGGGTACCCGTGTTGTTATTGTTTGATCCATTGCGGTAAAGCGACATTGTGTCGGTTACATCCGTGCGGCCGGAATAATCCGTAGCTCGCGCATAGATGCTGATTGTGGAGTTTGAACTGTAATTGTTTGCGTAGATTGTAACCTCACAGTTTTGAGTTCCGTATGCACGGCTAAAGTTGCAAGTTTTAATTAAGCTGTTGTTGGCGTAGACTTCGATTTTGTTTAAACCGTTATCCGCATCAGCCTGAACTTTGATGGTTGAACTTTCGCCATCCGCAAAATTTGTGTCTGACGGTTCGAACCACATCCATGAGTTTACGTAATTACCGTTGTTGTTTGATCCATCATCTTGGATGTTAAAGCTGATAGAACCGGACCAGTTTTGATAACCATCGCGGTCTGTGGCTTTAACTTTCAGTGTGACGGTTTGGCCGGCGGTAAAGTTGTTGCCGTAGATTGTTTTGGAACATGTTTTATCACCGGTTGCATCGTTAAAGCTGCATGTACCGATAATGTTATTGTTTGCATAAAGCTCTAAGCGATCCAAACCACGGTTAGCATTACCATAAAAAGTGATGTTGCGTGATTCGTTGCGTCCAAGAGTTGTTTTGCTGACGTTGCCATCGAACCAAGCGGCCACGGAACTGTCGTAGTTGCGGTTGTCGTTATTATCGTCCCAGTAACCATTACGATAGATATACTGCGTATTGGTTTGGATTTGGCGGCCGTTATTATCGTAGGCTTTTACGTAAACTTTGATTTGATCGTTACCGGTATATTGATTGCTATAAACCGAGTAATTACAGTTTTGATCACCGTAAACGGTACTGAATGAACAGCTGCGTTTTAAGCTATCGTTTACGTAGATTTCGAGTTTCTTCAAACCATCCAGCGCGTTAGCGTGAGCCTGAATTACTTTGTAATCTTCGCTGTACATTTGGTTGCCTGATGGTGAGAAATCAAACCAAACGGAAAGGCGGCCGTCGCTGTTGTAATAGTTATTATTGTTATCAGTGTTGTCATTGTAGTAATTGTCGACAGGGATGTAATACTCACCAAGCCATGTCCAGGCTTCTTGACCTTTGGTATCTACCGCACGGGCGTTGAAGGCGATGGCACTGCCTTTGGTGTAAGAACTGCCGTTGATAGTGTAATCACAATTGGATGTGTAGCAGGTTTTTACAATGGTACCGTTCAACCAAATTTCGACACGGCTAATTCCATTTTTGGATCCGGAGTTGATTGTGATGTTGGATGACTGGCCATGATAAAGCTCGTGATTGTTATTGCTTACACTCATACCAGCCCAAACATCACCATTGGTATTTATAACAGGATTGTTGTTTACGTAACCTGTTCCTTCATCGACGCGGACAAGTTTGGCGGTGAGAGGGGAGGTTGGGTTTTGGCTACCAAGAGCGGAAACGACGCCACCAACCAAAAATGTTCCATTGCCGTTGCCGGAGATGGTTACAAAATAGTCGCGTGTTTCGCCGTAAGTTTCTATTGCATCATTTGAAATACGATATAAATCTTTTCCATTAATAATTAGCCAAGATTTGCCGTTGTAACCAACTGATGCTTTTTGTAAATTCCAAAGTGTTTCAAGATTTGCATTTTTGGTAGTAATTCCATAAATGGTATTATTTCGATAAATCAAAATGCTTTCATTGTTGACACGGTAGCTAGTACTAACATCAATAAGGACCTCGTTTCCATTTGAAACGATTTTTTGAATATTATAAGAATATAAACGTCGTAGTTCTGAGAAAGTTGTTCCATCTAATAAGTAGAAACGTAATTGGCTTGAGCCCGGGGTTTCATCTAAATTGTAAGTATTAAGAGCAACCAGCCATTTATTATTGGTTGGTACTGCTATTAGACCACCGGGGTTGCTTCCATGATTAGTTTGATAAATATTTGTGTTGATCAACTTATTCCTAATATCAGATGGAAGGGCGATATTTACAAAGTTATTAGTTGACTGCGTCCAACGATAAAGTTTGCCTTGGGTAGATACGATCATCCAGACGCCATTTTTACCATTGATGGATGAGATGGCTTCGTTGCTGTTCATGTTATTGCGCCATGTACCAGCAGGGTAACCCCAGGTGCCATCTTTGTAAGTTAAAACTTCGTAGTTGTTTGTGTTGGAAACTACGTTTTTTAGAAACATGATTGTTTGACCATCGGTGACGATGTCGTCGACGCGGTTTAAACCGGCGTTTCTTACCTCGGTTGTGATGTCTGTCATGACTGATCCATCAGTCTTCCAGACGTGGCCGCCGGTGTAGAGCTCTTGGCCGTCGGTAAGGTACCAGTAAGGGTGCGCGAAGGCGCTTGCCCAAACCGGGCGGTTGGCTGTGGTGCTTAATTTGTCTGAAATATCAGACCACTGCCATGGGCCGGTATCGGCCGAGGCGGCGTTTGTGATGGCTACAAGCCCCATGGCAAGCATGGTCATGGCAAGAGCCGTTACAGAAACGCGTTTTAAAATATTGCTCATATATTGGCTAAAATTAGCTAAAAATTTAATGAATAACAATGTGTCTCTTTATATTTAGGCACGTAATGATTAATGCGTCAATATAGCAAATTTTGGGGAAATTGTCAATAATCTCCCAATTCATCACTTTGTGATGAATGTCCCTCTTTGCTAAAGAGGGTTGTCGGAAATCTCCCAAATTGTGCTTTGCGCAATTATCCCTCTTTATTAAAGAGGGTAGACGGAGGTGTGGTAAGATATTTAGTATGGGGAAGGTTATATGCAATGGACGGCATATTCCTTATGATGAAGATCTTAAGGAGTTGTCTCAGCAATTGAGGAAAAATGCTACGCCACAGGAAAAGAAATTGTGGTATCGGTTTTTGAAGTTTCAAAAATTGCATTTTTATCGTCAAAAACCTTTGGATAGATTTATTGTAGATTTTTATTGTCCAAAGTTGAAATTGGTAATTGAATTAGACGGTGGACATCATCTTGATGAATATCAAAAAGGTTACGACGAAGAAAGATCTGAAGTACTTGGAAGCTATGGTCTACAGGTAATTCGTTTCACGAATTACCAAATCGATTTCGAATTTAACTTTGTCTGCACTAAAATCACCAAGCTTTTACAATACCCTCTTTAATAAAGAGGGACATCAGCGTGAAACGTTGATTGGGAGATTTCAGTTTACCCTCTTTAAAAAAGAGGGATATCAACGTGAAACGTTGATTGGGAGATTTCCGAACCCCTCTTTAATAAAGAGGGATCTCCGACGTACGTCGGAGTGGGAGATTTCAGTTTAAGTTGGATTGGGAGATTTGCAGCGCACCAACCCATTCACTGACTTTCGCGGGATTACAAAGTATCGTTCCTTGCGGTGCGGTTTCGCTTAGCGCGCCGCCGGTTGAGGCGACAATTGGAATATTAAATTGATGAGCTTCGTGCAATGGTAAACCGAAACCTTCGTACCAGGAGGTGTAGAGCAGAACTGATGAGTTTTGATAGAGCCAAGATAATTCTTCGTCGTCGATAAATCCCGGAGCCTCTACGTAGGAAATATTGTGTTCGCCAAAGTTGAATTTAACTTTGCCTCCGAGGATTACAGGAGTTAGATAGTTTTGCGGATTTTTTACGTTAAATTCGGCGATAGCTTTTAATGCTGTTTTTATGTTTTTCCGGGGGTCGGAACCACCCAACATCAGAGCTATGCGGGTTGCTGTGGCGGGGAGCCAGGTGGGGCGGTCGTATATCGTACATCGTGCATCGTACAACGCTAAGGTTGGATTAAATTTATAAATTTTACATTGATTTTCGTTCACTTCCAGAAGTTTAATAACATCGGATTTGGTTTTGTTGCTGACACAGTGGATTTGGTCGGCGTTTTTGATGCGACGATCAGCATCAACAAATTTGTGCCAAAGCCTACGGCGCAGATTGAACCACTTTGGTTCAATTTTGAACGAGAGATCGTGGATTAAGAGATGATATGGCTGGTAAAGCGCGCCCGTATAGGCAATGTTGGGTAAAAGTAAAAGATCCACCGCAGTTTTGAGTTTGTTTTCCACGCTTAATATCAATGAAGAAATGTTGAGATGGCAAAATAAGGTCCAGATTTTGTTGGGTATTTTGAGGTGCAAGTATTTGAAACGGTTTTCGGAGCAAAAACGCGCAACTTCGCCGGATGGCTTAAGGCCGGTTGTAACGCAAACGCTATTTTGCGGATCCGAATTTTTGGTTTGATCCAAAATCCAAAGCTTGGCAACTCTATGGATGCCTCCGCATTTACTATCGGCTATGGCACGGGCATCAATTAAGATAAGGGGCATAAGCATCCTCGATAAGAGCAAGCTCTTCTTCGATCGGGTCTTCGAGTTTTAATGTGTAAGCGAGTGTTTGCATGATTTTTTTCTCAAAATTTTCGTAGCTGAAACTTTCGGCGAAGTGGCGAATTTCTTTGGGGTTGTAATCTGTATTTTTGTGGCGGATTACAGCGTCGCCGATATCTTCCCAAGTTTGTTTTTCGATGAATTTACCGGTTTTATGCGGTAGAACGGTTTCGGCGGCGCCACCGACACCATAGGCGATAACAGGCCTCCCCGCGGCCATTGCTTCTACGGCTGTTATGCCAAAGTCTTCGATTTGCGGATTAATAAAACCGATAGCTCGGCGGTAGAGCCGGGATTTTTCTTCGTCGCTTACTGCGCCGACGAATTTGGTTTTTTTGCCCGCGATTTTTTTGAGTTTCTTTTGTTCGGGACCGGAGCCAAAAATGATTAACGGAATATTCAGTTTGGAAAAAGCCTTTACAACCAAATCGAACCGTTTGTAAGCAACCAAGCGGCCGCCCGCCAACCAATAATCACCCTCGTGGCGCGAGAACGGGATGCGTTCCGTATCAACCGGAGGATGGATTACTTCCGCATCGCGATTGTAATAGCGCATTATGCGCCGCCGGCTAGTTTGTGAGTTGGTTATCATCGTATCCGCGCGTTCCGAGGCTTGTTTATCCCAACTGCGCATGCGATGCAAGAGCCATGGCAAGCCGGCGCGGATAAAAGATGGGTGAGGGAGATCTGCAATATAGTTAATCCGGTTTTCCCAGAGGAAACGCGTGGGAGTGTGCAAATAGCAGATATGTTTGGCGTGCGCGGGGACTATGATTCCTTTTGCGAATGAGCTGGAGGAGGAAATAACCAGGTCATAATTGGAAAAATCCAAATGTTCGGTCGCGAGCGGCATAAATGGCAGGTACCACTGGTAGTATCTTTTAGCTAATGGCCATTTTTGTAAAAAGGAAGTATGGATTTTTTTATCATGGAAATCCGTATGCGATTTTTTTGGGTTGTAGATGAGAACGTGGGCATCCGCATTAGGGAAAATTTTGTTAAAAGCCGAGAAGACACGTTCCGCACCGCCATCTTGCACCAGGTAATCATGAACCAAGGCGATTCTTAAATTGCTTAATTTATCTTTTATGTTTTCCGTGATGTTTGCCATGCCCACAGCTTAGCGACAGGGAGGCAAAAAGTGGACATCGCGTCAAGAACCAACTGTCTTGAACCTTGATTCGTCGCGTTAAACGCGATTCGCTCGATTAAAGGATTAGCATGATTATTTATTATATTATCTGAACCATGATTGTCTAACCGATTTACATTCAAATTAACTTGATTACTGTTGGAAGGGATTTATCATATAAAATCCCATCGAAATCAATGGAATTGTTTGTATATAAAGATAATCGAGTGAATCGGAATAATCGTGTGAATCGTGGTTCGAGACAAAAAAACCGCGGAGGCGGTTTAAAGAAGGTGGGCTATTTTTCAAAAATAGCGATGGGATTTTTTTCGAATTCAGCCAAGCCAAGGTACATCAGATAGCGGGCAATATCAGAGCGGGAGGTTTTTACTCCGAGCATCTTTTTGCGCATCTCACCGGCGATTGAATCGAGTATTGCGATCTGCGCATTTTCCAAGCGGATGCCTATCTGAAGGGTTTTATCTCCAATTCCACTCTTCGGCATTGGTCGACTCCGGTCATGTGTTACTTTTTGGATTTCGTAGTTGTAACCAAATGATTGGCGAATTGAGAGAGAAGGTGCTCCAGAGCTGAACTCATGGCTTCGGTTGATGAAAGATGAATGAGAGCTTCCCAACAGTTGTCGGCATCTGCTATGTAGTCCAGTGGATTGTTTGTATTTTGGTTATCAAGATCGCGGAATGGAATTTCGACAAAAAGTATCAATTCACCGGGTGAATCTTTTATCTCTCTCTCGTATTCCTCCCGCGTTATGCTCCCAAGCAAGTAGACTCTGAGTTCACCATCGTAATTATGAACAGCGATTTTGAAAGGAGTTACAATCATTTTAAATCTCTCCCGGGAAAAGGTTGCGTGGTTTTAGTATCATGAAAAAGCAATAGTGTCAACACAGCGCAGAATTAAAAACCCACCGATTTCGGTGGGATTGTTTGTATATAATGATAATCCTGTAAATTATTTGGTTGAAATCCTGGTCAATCCTGGTTCGAATGTTCAGTAAGCCCCGGTCTTCTGTATCACTGCAAATGGTGTTTTGAGCAGAATGTAGAGATCGAGCAAGGGAGACCAGTTTTCGATGTACCAAATATCCAAGCGGGCTTCTTCTTCCCAAGTTAAGTTCGATCGACCGCTGATTTGGGCCAGGCCGGTTACACCGGGTTTGATGGTGAGGACGCGGCGTTCTTCGTCGGAATAATGTTCGACTTCGCGGGGTTGGTGGGGGCGCGGGCCAACCAGCGACATGTCGCCGTTTAAAACGCTGATAAAGTTGGGGAATTCATCTATGGACCATCTTCGCAAGAAATGACCGGTTCGCATTATGCGCGGGTCGTCCATTATTTTGTAGATGGCGCCTTTTTTGATGCTTTGATCTTTGATTAATTTTTGCTCGAGTTCCAGATTTTTTTTGGCATCTTTAAATTGGGGGCCGATGGAATATTTTTTAAACATTGTGCGGAGCTTGTAGGTAATAAAAGGGCGGCCTTTTTCGCCGATACGTTCGCTTTTATAAATAATGGGGAAGCCGTCTTCCAACAGCACAAGGATGGATCCAAGAATCCAAAGCGGAGCGCTGATTATCAGAATGATGATAGAAAAAAAGAAATCCTCGAAGCGTTTGGCTATTCGCCCCCAGCCATCTAGCGGAGTGGGTTTTACTTCGATAAGCGGAATACCGCCAGGTGTGCTAAGGGCAATGTTGGTGAACCGTGCGGCAAAAACATCGGCCGCATACCAAAAATGCAGGTGATGTTTGTTTGCGAAACCGATGATGTGCAAAGAATCAGATTTTGGCATATCCGGGTCGGCAAGCATTATGCCCGAGATTTGCCTTTTTTCGATTAGCTTTTTTAAGGACTGTTTGGAATCGTTGCCCCATTTGGAAATTTGTTTGATAACCGAAAAACCCAAGATTGGCAGATTGGTAAATGTTTCGGATAATTTATCGGCCATTTCGCTTTTGCCGATGACCACAATATTATCGTGGCCGATTTTCATGCGCAGGAGTTGGTGTTGGATGGTGCGGAGCGCCAAACGCCCAAAGAAAACGAAAAAGACGGATAAGCCCCAGATAGCCAAGATGATAAAACGCGATTGAGTTAATTCGCGGCGAAAAAAGATGGAGGCGATGAGTATCATCACACTCGCCGTGCAAGCCAGAATAATGCGGCCAAACTCATCCCACGCTTTGCGTTGCCTGGCGGAGTAAAGGCCGGCAATTATAAAAACCATAATCCAAATGGCGATGAATGTCAGGGAGGTTTGGATATAGGTGCTTATGGGAATATCTTGTAAGATCGGGCGGATTTCGGTGGCGAACCTGGAGTAGCGTAACAGGTATGCAAAAGCCGCGGCGCAAGCAAGCGCAGCCACGTCGACCGGCAAGCGGAGGGCGGTAAAGGTTAGTTGGAATTTGTTCATACTTACTTAGTATTTAGTATCTGGTATTTTGTATTTAGCAGTTTGTAGAATGTACCGGTTGACTATAGAAAACTATTTTTTCTGCCAGATACTATATACCAGATACAAAATACTTGGTTTGAGGTTATTATATCATAAAACAAAAGCTTCGGGGTTAGCGAAGCGATTGTATGATTTGGGATTCGGGCGAAACGGTAAGCCGAATTTTGTACCCTGCGTCGCATTTCCCGGATGTTCCGCAGGGCGATGACTATCTATCTGGCCTTGCAATTGCTTGCAAGATCTTGCGAGCGACCAGTGCGCGACTCGAATGAGAGTATTGCGCTCTTGCTCTTGCACCGGAGAGGGTTTACCACCGTACCATGTCACCATGGCAGGAGAAACGTAGCAGACCATTGCTCCAATAAATTGGAGATGGCCACATCATTTCACTTTTCACCTTTGGTCCACACCGCTAAAGCGATGAGGATTATTATTGTCTCTGTGGCTTCCACTTCGCATAAAGCTATGCGGAACCCCTTGCGGGGACTTTCCCTGAGTTTTCCGGCCATTCGACCGGATTTAAATCCGGTCGTTTGCCGTTTATGTCTCGGTTGCCGTTAGCAACTCTCCTTGTCGAATCCGCATTACTGCGGATCGGGTGTCCGGACTTTCCTCTCCCCAGAGCTTTATGCGGCGGGGAGCAGTCATCTGTAATGCCCGATGGGTGGGAATATAGCAGAAAAATCAGTTTAAGTCAAGGGCAATATATGGTATTATTACATGGTTATGAGAAACCCATTCGAAAATTTGTCGCGGCAAGAGGCTAAGGTGCAGGCAGTGTCAGATTCCATAGAATCCAATAAAGGTTTAGAAGAAAGTTTTTATGAAGAATGTGAATATTTATTGGATGATTTTTATATTCCGAAAATTGAGGAATTGTTTAAAAAATATAACGTAAGTATTTTTGCCGATTCCAGATTGTATGAGATGGCCGAAGCGGCTTTTCAATATCATATAGAGGCTCTAGATAGTTATGGTGATGAGATATCAAGTTCCATATTGATCGATGACCTGCAGTCTTTTATCGATATAACGGGTTTTGTTCCGGAGTGGGAAAAATATAAAGATAATATACAAAATAGGTACAAGAATAATCTTTATTCTGGTCATTTGTCTGATATTGGTGTTTTTGCTTCTTATACCGGGGTAGAACCGGATTGGGATGGTGAATTAAGACAGATGGTTAACGAAGCATTTGAGACAGAAGTAAGGAGTTTTGAGTACCATGATGTAAAAAATATACATTCGTTGCAAGAACTTTCTGGCATTGCCCCGGATTGGGAGGGCGAGTTAAAAACAGTGATGATAGAAAAGTACAACGAGTGGATTGTGGGCAATGATTTTTATAACATTGTCAGACTGCAAGAACTTTCGGGCATTGCACCTGATTGGGAAGGTGAGTTAAAGCCGGCAGTGATAGAGGGGTATAAGAAATTTATCGCACATGATTGTTGGGATGATTTTGTTAAACTGCAAGAACTTTCGGGCATTGCCCCGGATTGGGAAGGTGAGTTAAAGCCCGACGTGATAAAGCGGTATAAGGAATATATCGCGAGTGGTTATTGGGATAGTTTTGTTAAACTGCAAGAACTTTCGGGTATTGCACCGGATTGGGAGGGTGAGTTAAAGCCTGCCGTGATGGAGGGGTATAAGAAATCTATTGCACGTTATGATTTGCTTGATTTTGTTATTCTGCAAGAACGTTCGGGCATAACACCGGATTGGGAAGGTGAGTTAAAGCCCGCCGTGATGGAAAAGTATAAGATTACTGTTTCCGATGCATATTTTGGATATTTGGAACATATTATTAAACTGCAAGAATTTTCTGGCATTGCACCTGATTGGGAAGGTGAGTTAAAGCCGGCAGTGATAGAGGGATATAAGAAATTTATTGCACATGGTTATTGGGATGATTTTGTTAAACTGCAAGAACTTTCGGGCATTGCACCGGATTGGGAGGGTGAGTTAAAGCCGGCCGTGATGGAGAAATATGGAAAATATGTTAAAGATGGTGATTATGGTTATTTCAATAATATTATCAAACTGCAAAAAATGTCAGGCATTGAACCTGACTGGCGAGGAGAGCTTAAGCGGGTTGTGATGGAGAGGTATGGAAAATTTGTGAAAGATGGTTGTTTGGACTACATTACTAAACTGCAAGAACTTTCGGGCATTGCACCGGATTGGGAGGGTGAGTTAAAGCCGGCCGTGATGGAGAAATATGGAAAATATGTTAAAGATGGTGATTATGGTTATTTAAATAACATTATCGAATTGCAAAAAATGTCAGGTATTCTACCTGACTGGCAAGGAGATCTAAAGCAGGTTGTGATGGAGAGGTATGGAAGATTTATGAGAGATGATGGTTATCTGGATAGTATTATCAAACTGCAAAAAATTACAGGCATTAAACCTGATTGGCAAGGAGAGTTAAAGCCGGTTGTGATGGTGCGGTATGGAAAATTTGTGAAAGATGGTAATTTAGAGGGCGTTACCAAACTGCAAGAAATGTCAGGCATTGAACCTGATTGGCAAGGAGAGTTAAAGCCGGTTGTGATGGTGCGGTATGGAAAATTTGTGAAAGATGGCGCTTCTGGTTATTTAAATAATATTATCAAACTGCAAAAAATGTCAGGTATTGAACCTGACTGGCAAGGAGAGTTAAAGCCGGTTGTGATGGAGAGGTATGGGGGATATGTTAAAGATTGTTGTTTGGATTACATTATTAAACTGCAAGAATTTTCGGGCATTGCACCTGATTGGGAAGGTGAGTTAAAGCCGGCAGTGATAGAGGGGTATAAGAAATTTATTGCACATGATTATTGGGATGATTTTGTTAAACTGCAAGAACTTTCGGGCATTGCACCGGATTGGGAGGGTGAGTTAAAGCCGGCCGTGATAAAGCGGTATAAGGAATATATTGCACGTAATGATTTGCTTGATTTTGTTAAACTGCAAGAACTCTCTGGCATTGCACCGGATTGGGATGGTGAGTTAAGAGTGGTGGTATTGGAAAAATATCGTTATTTTATTGGTAACGGTAATTTTAACGCTATTTCTGAAATGGAAGATCTATCAGGATTGCGAATCGATTGGCAGGATAAATCTTTTAAAACAGCGGTAAGAGATTTTTATCATAAAGCATTAGCTTCCAGTTCTTTAGAAACAACGCAAAGAGTTCTATATGGAATAGAGAAAACAGGAATCGATATTAAAGAAGAAAAGGTGTGGAGAGCTCTTATCAATGATTATGTTTTTGGAAATGCTAATTTTAAGGTTGATGTTTTGCGCGTAGCTTTGGGTGAGAAGTATGATGGAGTTGAAGAATTAATAAGGAAATCGGTTAGTGAGGTGATTAAGGGTTTGGGAGATAATTTTTCCGGACCGGGATTTGAATATTTAAGAATCAATCAAGCATCTTCTTTTTCAAAAATGGGTTATTTATTTGATGAGTTTGGGGTACGCCCTTCGGATGAAGCTGTTAGATTATTGGCTTACGCGGGTTTATCATCTGATGGTAATTTAAGCTTGCATGCGGCTGAATATTTGAATAAAATTCAGGTAGAAACGGAGTTGAGGTGTGAGGAATTGAATCATATCGCACAGCAAAATTTTGACCCTTCGCATTTGGCGTTTATATTGATTAATTACATGCCCAAAAGAAAGGATAAGAAAGCTAAAGTCAATGAAGCGATTGAACAAATTCCTGCATTTAATATGGTTCAGGAAATGTTAAAAATCAGAGGATTGGCCGCCAGAAAAGAATACTGCCCTTGGAGGAATGGATTTGATTCTTTGTACAAACAAGTAAAAAAAGAGCAAGGAGATTGGTCTGATAAGGCTCTTTATGATGGTTTGTTGGAATATGTAAGGCGCTTTGGCATGGTTAATTTGCCGGTAATGAGTTCCATTGTGGTTGATTTAACTTCCAATAAGTTTGACGAAAACAAAGAATTGAGATTTGAAACCGCGCAGAGATTAAAATATTTTTGGCAAGCTCATGGCATTGATAGGAAGGTTGAAGATTTGGATAATCCTGAATTCATAGATGCGGTATTGAATGAGTTAAATGAAGCCGCAAGTGAAATGAGGGAAATAATATTAAATGATGAAATTCCCGAAGGTTTGGAGCATTCCGATATAGATATGGAGATTTTTAATATCTTGATTCCAAAGGTGGGCTCGTATGGCAAGCTGGATGATAGATCTGAATTAATAGCTAAGTGGCGCGCAACGGTTTTAAGGGGTGATGTAGAAGTTACGACACCGGAGTATCTGCGTTACGAAGAAGTAAAATATGCTGATGTTTCTTCTTGGGGGCAATCATTGTCTTTAGAAACTGGTGTTAAAGAAGAAGATGAGGGAAGCCGTGGTTTAATTAAAGATATTGAGGCAAAGAAACTTAGTTCATTGGAACACAACCCTTTAGAGGAGATGTTGTTGCCTTTACACGAAGTGATGCATGATATCAAAGAAATGGATGATAAAGTACTTAACCCGGATTTATTTTTTGGTGGTTTGATTAATGATTTGAGGCATGATCAACGGAAAACATTAGATCAGTTAAATGAAACAGACAAGTCGCAAAGTAAAAAGATTGTCGGATTAAAAAAGAAATTAGAGAAAATAGAAACGTTGTTGCAGAAATTGCAGATATTGATAGCCGATAAAGGTGTAACAGGCTTTCTGTCAGAGCAGGCAAGCGTATTGGAAGATCAAAATAAAGAGAAAAGTGAATACTTGCGCAGTTTGGTTCTAAGATTGGAGAGCGGGAAAACTGATAATTATTTGCAAATGCAGGCAATGCTCGAGGTATTGATTGGGTTATTTGGTCAGGATGCCCTCAAAGAGGCGAGAAAACAATTGTACATTGGTATTGCGTATTTAATGAAACTGGAAAGCGGCGGACATTATGATAGCGTGATGGGAGCGTTGGTTGATTCCAAGAAAGGAGTATTAAAAGAGGAGCAGGTAAATGCTTGGGTGTCTTGGTATAAAGATGAGTTATTGGAACATTTTTTGAATTCCATGCAAGCGCATGATATCAGGCACGTGCCATTTTCGGCTGATTTGTTGAAATTGGCGGAAAAAGTTTTATATACCACGAACATTAAAGATGAAATGGCGGTATTGTTAAACGAAGGTGGAAAAGATCATAAACATCCGCTTGTTGCAACTTGGTCCAAGCTGCGTGTTTATAATGAAAATATAAAGAAAATTAAAGAAGGCGTACTGCCTGCTGACCTAGAGAGTAAGGAAAAAGTTTACTTTTATCCGGCGCATGGATTAACCAGGATTTTTGGTGGCGACATAGCAAGTGCATGTTATGATAAGCAAAGATATGATTTGGCAGAAGGTAAAAAGCCGCGTATCAATACAATAAATTTGGTTGGTGAATCAGATGGGAAATTGGAAATATTGGGTAACTGTTTACTTATTGAAACAACCAATAAAAATAATGAAAGAGTTTTGGTAACACGCGCTTTTAATCCCAGTGAAAAAGCGATTCAGAGAAGATTGGATCCCAAGGATTTATTAAGGAAAATGATTGACTTTGTAATTGAGGCGGCAAATAAAGGAGGATTTGATGCTGTTAATGTTTGTGTTGGCGATCATAGCGGTGCGGATGGTACTAACAGAAGGGTTTTGTTTGAAATAATGCAAAAAGAAGCGGTCTTCAAAAAATGGGAAATAGCAACAGAGCTTACAAATGAACCGGAGACTAATTTTAATAATTATTCAACGTGGAATACGGAGACAAATAAAGTTTATCGTGTTTGGCAACGCGAGAAATAAGTATATGGAAAATCCATTTAGACAAGAATATTATAAAAATATTCCGCACGAAAAAATCAAGGAGCTTTATCGCAATCCGCGGTTAAGGTTGCCTTTCGACCCAAAAGATTTGGTTATGTTTTTAGATAGGAGTGCAGAGGGTACTCCGGAGGAAAAAGCGCGACGACTTAGAACCATTCCCTATCACCACCGCAGTGCGGATTTGGGAATCACGACTCCTATAAATGAATTTTTTCCGTCAAAAGATGGTAAGCCGGGGATGCATCATGTTTATACGCAATTTGATATCAAGGGAAGCGGGTTTGTATATCCTGAAGATCATGAATCCAAAAAACACGGGCTTAAGGTGGGTGAATTAAAGGACAGTCCGGAGGCTGTATTTGTGCCGGAATCCGTGGAGACCCCAATGGGATATGATATTTTGGGTTTGCTTGATGCGGGCATGATACAAACAACCATAGAAAGATCGCGCCAATTGGCGGCAAAAGGTATGCGCACAGAGGCTGTGGCGGGCGTGTATGAGATCAGTGTAATACGCATGAACGGAAAAGATGTGCCGGTAAAAGAATTCAAAAAAGAGGCGGTAATGTTTTTGCAGGATCAACTGGCAGAATTAAAGCGGGGGGTTGATGATGATGAAATTGAGATTTTAAAAGACAAGATAAGAAGTTTAAAAACCCAGGATGGTTTTAATCCGGCTATTGAAGTGCGTTGTATGCGCAGTGTTTTGAGAATGAGAGATTTAAAAGATGCACCTGATGTAGCACGCTTGGAATTGATTGGGGAAGCGATAAAAAGTTTGAATATAGAAATGCAATATTTGGGAAAAGAGAAAAGATTTAATATTGAAACTTCAGAAGGCAAAAGAGATTGGTTGGAATTTATTACATATTGGATAGGAAAAAATACGGGCATAATACATAGCGAAGGATTGGCACACATGTTTTTACATATGGGTAATTTAACTTTAGCCGGTGAGGTTGTGGATTTGGACTCGGTACAACCGGTGGTTAAAACCGGTAAAGGCAAAGGAATCGGGAATGAAAGTGAGCCTTTTTTTCATAAGACGGATGAAGGTTACGCATATATTAACCGGGGTGTGGGGGAGCATAGATTACCGGATGATCGCTTTGGTTTGCCAAAATGTTTGATTAAGGATCTAAGGGATGCTTGTTTTTCATTCAGAATGTTTTTAAAGAATGTTCCCGAGCTGAAGAAAGATATTCAAAGAAAAGAATTGGCTCAAAAAATGATTGATGGATATATCAACGGGTTTGGAAACCATGAGCCTTTTAGGGACATAGGAGTTACCAAAGAAGCTTTGATTTCGGCTTTGGCTGTCATTGCCGAAGAAGTGATTGAAAAGGGTGTGTATTACGCACCAATTGCAACTGATGACCTTGCGGTTTAAGAATAAAAAAACACTCGACTAACCCATTTTTGCTTGCTATTATAGAGTCATATGAAAAAGGCTCGCATAATTGTTATTGGTGTTTTGGCGATTGTTCTGATTTTGGGGTTAATCGGCTGGTGGTTTTGGTCGCTTGGCAGTATCGCGAAAGTGGAACAGCCGGTTTTACGATTGGTGGTTGTGCAAGGCGGAGTGTTTATCAAATCAAATGGAGCTTTGGAGGAGCAGGCCAAGAGCGGTGAAATTGTGGCCAAAGGGGATATTGTCAGAACAGCCTCCGGGGGCAAAGCCAGCATAGTCGCTGAAGGGCGATCGGATTTACGGCTTTCGGAAAATACGGAAGTGGAGATTGGGGATGTGAATTTGAATTGGGCGCAAAATTATGTTTTGAAATTTAAACTTAAATCCGGGCGAGTTTGGTCGCGGGTTATGAAACTGTTGGATTTGGAAAGCGTGCACGAGGGGCAAACGGATAATGTTGTGGCCACGGTGCGAGGGACTGCATTCGCAATGGAAAGGGCGGGTGACGAGACCAAGTTGTTTGTGGACCATTCGGCTGTAGGCACTCCATTGCACAATGGCATGGGCGAAAATGTTTTTACCAAAGATGAATGGGCGTTTTTTGATATTGAGGGGCGGGTAATGTTAAGCGGGCATATTTCATCCAGCACTTGGCCGGATATGGGTTGGATAGAGGAAGAGCGCAAGGCGGATGAGGGGTTTACCGCGGCCGCTCAAAAATCAATTTTGGAATCGCTTGGCGGTGATGATGCGGTTGCTATGGATAACTGGGCATACGGTTTATCTCGTTACAGCGAAAAATGGCATCTGCGTTTCAGCGGAGATGGTTGCAAGGATATAACCGCAAGGTATATGGGCAAGCAGTTGTATAATGTTTATGATTTGATACAAAGAGGCAAATCCGGGTTGGCGTTTCAGTATTTGAGCGAATTGGAAAAGGATTTTGGCGATGAAAAAAGTTGCGCGGAAATAATAGATTTTGCGGATCCGGTTGGCAAAATGCTGTTGGCTTTATCGGACGTTGCCCCGGAGAGTGATTTGTATAAACTTAAATTAAGGTTTGAAGAAATAT
>Ga0265297_10003794_pt1 | contig 26341 bp, 33 predicted proteins | sample Munlanlwell13791_FD_192502 | JGI IMG/M metagenome (GOLD analysis project Ga0265297, IMG submission 192502) | Leachate microbial communities from a municipal landfill in Southern Ontario, Canada - Leachate well 137-91 | ecosystem: Engineered > Solid waste > Landfill > Unclassified | place...
GAAAAGAAGACTTCAAAGTATTTACCGATATCGAATCCCCGGCCGTAATCCCAGAGATATCTTCGCCAAGGAGAAAAAAGAGAGCGCAATGTCTCTTTTATGGAAAAGAAATCAAATCCAAAAGCAAGATAATTCTTAAGGATAAGTAAAACTTTTTTGGGAGTGAGTATTAGCTGCCAGTATAGATATTTGATAAAAATATTCATTCTTTTTTGGCAATCTTTATGTCGTTATATTGATTATAACTGTTTTGATTAAAATGTCCATAATTTTAACCCTTGACAATAATCTTTCCATAATTATAATGGATAACATCAATAGAAAAAGGTCGGCACTTTATAACAAAAATAACAAATATTATCTTTTTTTAAAAAGATAAAGTGTTCACAATTAACCCTTAATAAAATTTTATGATTTTTGAAGAAACAGTAAACGAAAAAGTTGTATCAATGTTAGAAGAAGACGAATCTTGTGAAGCTCCTGAAGAAGAAGAGACAAAAGAAGAAGAAACAGAAGAAGACGAAGAAGTTACAGGAGAATTTGATTCTGATGACGAAGTATCTGATGACGACGAAGAAGAAGACGACGACATTGATGACGACGATGATATCGACGACGATGACGACGACATCGACGAAGAATTAGGCGATGACGACGACAATGCGGACGAAGAAGAATAATATCTAATTAATGGCCCCGCAAGTGCGGGGCTTGATTATTGCTTTTTTATTCTTTAGTTGATATAATTCAAAATATAATAATAAAAAACACGTCATGAAAATCAAGTTAGACAGGTGGAAAATTGCCACCATAATCCTCGCGATTGTTTCCATCGTTCTTGCAGTAATGCTTTCTCAGTCAATGTTCGGTTCAGCTGATAAAGCGGCTCAGAAAGGAATCGAATACATTAACAAATATTTGTTAGCCGAAGGTTCCACTGCAACTTTAGTAAGCGTTGATAATGATAAAATCGGAAATCTTAGAAAAATAACTATCGAAATTGCCGGAAACAAATTCGGTTCATATGTAAGCATTGATGGAAAGTATCTTTTTGCCTCTGAACCGTATGATATGAATAAAGATCCTAATGAAGGAGCAACACCTAATACACAAACAGGTTCAACAGTAGAAACTACTGATACACAATTAGATGGAAGTTTCTCTGAAGCAAAAGATACAGAGGTTTGTATGGAGAACGGAAAACCGATTGTATACTTCTTCGGTTCATCAGGCTGTTCTCACTGTGCTTGGGAGAAACCGATTTTAAAGAGCGTTGTTGATGAATTCGGAAGCGCTATTTCCTACCACGAGAATATCGATTCTGAAACAGATTTAGATGTTTTCAATAAATATAGCACTGGATCAGTTCCGACTATAGTAATTGGTTGTAAGTATTTCAGAGTCGGCTCAGGTGAAAATGCTGGTGAAGAGTCTGAAAAAGTTTCTTTAAAGAAGATTATGTGTCTTGCCACAGGAAATCAACCAAGTAGTCTTTGTCAGTAATTTAAAACAAAGCACCCGAGAGGGTGTTTTTGTTTTCTTAATCCCCTCTTGACAAAATTAATAAAAGAGTTATTATATAGCTTGTAAGTTAAACAGTTCATTTTATTTAAATAAGAAGATGGTTTTGGTGGTTGTTTTAAGGGATATCAATTATCCTTGAAAACAGCCACCAAATGTGGCACTAGAAAGCTATTGCACGTAAGAATGTTGAGTATATATCCCCTGATTCCATCCATGGAGGTGGTGGGAAATATGATCGTGATAAGGTTAAGCAACACCAACACCCACGTGATGAATGCCGGTACCGAGATCCAGTCGTCGTAATCCAGGCCTGCCCGGACCCCCCGCAAGGAGAATCCCATGATACGAAAACTTTAGTAAATGGCGCTGGAAGCGCCGTTGGATGGTGAGGATGTATGTCTTCACTCATGTTTCTTCTGATCCTGTAGGGCGACGAGTCTAAATGTTCATAGCTCATCATCGGAGCGTTAGAAGCCGGTATCTTAGAGAAGCGTTTCTGCTTTCACAATGTTAGCGACATCGATACCCGCTCACGCCCCTGGAAGATCAGCTTTTCCTCGTCCCCCGTGATCCCCCGAATAAATCTAATAGCAATAAAAAAAGGAGTTGCTAAAAAGCTACACAGATAGCTAAGGTAAACCACACCAATGAGAGTAAGTAGTTGCTACAAACAGCTACAAGGTAAGGGCATCCCAAGGGAAAGATCAACAGACCGAAAGAATTCGTTCAAGTAGGCTCGATAATCCCAAAAGCCCTCATCTCCTCCAACCAATCTTCTTATTTCAAACACCACCGCGTAACAAAAATTGTTTACGCGGTTTTCTTTTTTTAAACAAAAAACTCCGTTTTCACGGAGTCGTTTTGTTATCCTTATTTTAATTCTACAGTTGCACCGGCTTCTGTGAATTTCTTTTTCATTTCTTCAGCTTCTTCTTTCTTGGCATCCTCCTTAATTGTCTGAGGAGCTGTAGCGATAGCATCAACTAAATCCTTGGCTTCTTTCAATCCTTTTTGAGTCAAGTCTCTTACAACCTTAATGACTTCGATTTTCTTGTCACCGGCTGATGTTAATACTACGTTGAAAGAAGATTTCTCTTCAGCAGCGGCAGCGCCAGCAGCTGGAGCGGCAGCAGCAGCCATCATTTGAGGAGCAGCTGATACACCGAACTTCTTTTCTAATACTTTTACTAATTCAGCTAAATCTAGAACTGACATTTTTTCTACTTCTTCAACTAACTTTTTGAACTTTTCAGGAACTTCGATTACTTCTGTTTCTTCTGCCATATGTTTATATTTTATTATTTATTATGCTTTTTGATCTCTTATCTGAGAAAGGGCTAATACCAATTTCCTCATATTACCGGAAAGAACACCGACTAGGTTAGTTGCTGGAGCGGATAATGTTCCAACAAGCATTCCTAATAATTGTTCTTTGCTTGGTAATTCGGCTAATCTGATAACATCGGCCATTTCGCAAAACTTGTTTTCCAAGAATCCTCCTAAGATTTTAGCGTTAGCATTCTCTTTTGAGAATTGATACACTATTTTGCTGGGAGCGATTTCATCTTCGTAACCGAAGACGATGGCTACCTCTCCTGCTAATTTGTTTGAATCAAGGGAAACGTTTTTGTTCTTTAAAGCGATTTCCATTAAACTCTTCTTGGCTACCTTCATTTCACTACCTTCTTTTTTAAGGTTTTCTCTTAATTTAGCCAATTCCTTTACCTTAATCTTGCTAAAGTCCATGAAAACGATTGACTTTTGCTTATCGATTTTGGTTTCTAAGTCAGTGATGATTTTTTGCTTCTGTTCTCTTGTTAATGCCATATAATTAAAAAATCTGTGATTCCACAGACGACCTAATACAATATTGCTATTGTTTTTTCCTCAACAGGACTTATGTAATGCCTGTTTTCTGTGGAATATTTATTTATGTTGTTAGTATATCAATTTTTAGCTTTTTGTCAAATAGGCGGCAATGGCTTCACCGAATTCCTGAGCGTATTCAGCATTTTCTGCGGTAATGATGTTTCCGTCCTGAACAATGGACTTTCTTTCGTAAATGCCGTCGTTTAGTTGAATGATTCTGATGGCTGATTTATCCATGTCGGTTGACCAGACAGTCGCTCTCTTGTTTTTCAATATTCCCGACTTGGCCAGTAATGTCGGAGCAATACAGATAGCGGCAATGAGCTTTTTCATAATCACGGCTTTCCTTAATATCATATAAGTCATCTCATTATCAAAGAGCTTCACTGCTCCTAGTCCTCCGGCAAAGATAATGGCGTCGAAATCATCGACGTTCAAGTCATTAATCAAAAGGTCAGCAAAAGCTTCCCCGCCGAACTTTCCAATCGCTTTGGTCTTATCGCAAACTGTGGTAACGGAAATACCGTTCTTTTCAAGAACTTCTTTGGTGACGAAATATTCTTCATCACGAAAGTTTTCTGAAGCGATGATAATAGCCACTTTTTTCATATGGTAATATTATAGCACTTTATTTTAGAAAAAAAAGATGACCGGTTAGGGTCTTGATGGTGCGGAAGTTATTTTATCGTCTAAAGAATGATTTTTGTCATTTTCTTCACCGAAGACATAGACAGTTTTTTCTTCTTCACCAGACATTCTTTCGAAGAACCACTTCTTTATAATATATCTAAGTCGAGCAAGACTTTTATACTCATTAGGAAGTTTAGTTGGATATATTGTGCCGTTAATGCGGTTTCTTCCTTTTATCTCTATCTCATTAACTTCCAAGAGTTTTTCATATAGCACTTCAAATTCGTGTAGCTCAGCATGTTTATTTCTTAAAACAGTTTGAGTCACTCCCAACAATTCTTTAATAACCACGTCCATAATGTTAACCTCATAAATTTGTCAAACTATACTAAATATGTTTTAGCATAAAAGAAAAAAGAGGGCAACTACCCTCTTCCACATATTAGCTATCAGCTTCATTTCTTTCTTTTCTGGCCATTCTCCAATGAAGAATGTAGATTGGGAAAGCAATTAATATCATGGTTATAGAATCAAGCATTTTCTTTTGTCTTTCTGACTTGATGCATTCATCTCCAGTATTATTTTCTTTCCAATTTTCATAATCAGCAATCATATTGTCTAACTGTTGTTGTTCTTCTAAAGTAATTCCGCTTTCTTTGATTTTTTCCGCTTGAACAGTTGAATAGAAATAAGGTTGACTATTGCACATATTGTAATCCCTTTTTTCCACTTCGGTAAAGATATATGCTTTAAGAGCGGTATTGATAAGATTACCCATGCCGACGGCAAAGAAAACCAAAGCAATCAAAGAAACGGTGTAGAGATAAACGGTCATTACTATTTTTGTTGTTTTTGTCATATTATATATATTTTACCATCATGTCGTTATCTAATAATTTTCCATAATGGTTGATGCCTTTTTTTATGGTGCCTAACTTTTTGAATCCCACCTTTTTGTATAAATTGATGGCGACCTTGTTTTTAGAATAAGCATAAAGAGTGATTATTTTTATCTTTAATTCCTTTTGCGCTTTTTCAATAATTTTCCTTAATAGTTTTTCTCCTAATCCCCTGCCTCTTACATCTTTTATCAATGATATTCCTAGTTCACTGACATGTCCTTTTGTCTTCTTGTCGAGTAATGATATTCTGGCACTGCCGCATATTTTTCCGTCAATGTCTAAAACTAAATCAACCCTGGTTCCCTCTTTCATTTCTTTCAGGACTTGTTTTAAATATGTCCTTTCTTCTTTCAGATTTAATTTTTTCTGAACCGTGATGTATGCTTTTTCTTCAACTAGTGAATTGATCATTTCGAGAGAAGATTTCAAATCGCTCATTTTCGGTTCTCTAAAAACTATATTTTTCATGCTTTAATCATATCAAAATGTTTTTAGTTTGACAAATATTATAATTGTGTTAGTTTAATGAAGGTAATAAAATGACGAAAGTAAAAAGCGGAACGCCCAACGGGCAAAGAAATAGAGAGATTCTTAAGTCGATTACCATGAATAACTTTCCTGTTCCAACAAGGAGGCAGGCTACAAAATTCAGGAGAAGAACTCCTGACGAGGTCTACGCAGATTTTCCCACAAGGAGACAAATCCATGCGTAGACTTTTTTTATTATATTTTAATTTCCGGCAGTTCTTCGGGTAGGATTATTGAAGAAAGAATAACTATTACAAAACAGGAAGAAACTATTAGTAATAAATTAGTCATAATATCATTGCTATTGTTAAAGATTATTTTTTGAAAAATATCAGTACCGATAAACGCTATTCCCAAGACGTAAGAAAAAAATCTCCAGTCTCTCCATTTGTTTATACGAAACATCTTTTTATCTATCGCATGCTTAACGATATAAGCGATTATTATTATGGTTAATAAAAACGTTAAAAGTTGAATTAGCATAATTATGGAAAGTATCATTTCTGAGGCTGAAAATATCAATGTCGTGTTGGTTACTTTGTAAACCCAAACAATGGCCTCGTTAATATCTTGTTCGGTTATCATTTTTTTAACAATAAAAGGAACAAAATAAACCGATGTGATTGATGAAACTAAGCAAACTGCAATAAAGAGAGAATATTTTTTCTTTAAAATGTTTATTCCTTTACTGATTCTGTTTTGTATATTTTCCATGTCTTTATTATAACAAGCCATATTTTTAATGTAAACAAAAAACCAGACTCAAGAGAGTCTGGCTTTGTTTTGATTTCCTTAGATGCGGCTAACGTTTACTGCGTTAGGACCCTTTGGAGATTCACCTTTTTCGAAAGATACTCTGTCACCAGTTTTCAACTCGTCGAAGCTTACGCCCTTAAGTTCATTACTGTGAAAAAATAAATCTTTTTCCTCTCCATCAACTGTGATGAAGCCGAATCCTTTGTCGGTAAGGTTTTTGATTGTTCCTTCCATGATTTAGAATTTACTTGATAATTTTTAAGGTTTTACCCTAAAGTTTAGCTTCTTGAATAGTCTCGACTAAATTACTATTAAGTGGCTATCTTGTGTCTATATATTAGCATCCAATGTTTAATCGGTCAACCTAAGTTGTCCAGTTTATCTTTTTTTGCGGGAACCGTTATCCCATCCTCTTATCTTCCCGAATAGTTTAGTAAAAGAAAATATCCAGTAATCAGTTTGCGGTTCAGTGTCTCCCCTTAATCCGGATAGGTATTTATCAAAGTCTTTCTTGCTTGTAAACAACAGCCAGAAGAAGTCTCTGATCCAAGGAAGGCAAACCAGCGTAATTGAACTGATAAGACAGATTAGAACCTTATTAGACGGTGAATAATGATAATATATCACCAATCCTATCGAGACAAATAAAAGGATAACCGCTAAATTGTATAATAATAGATAAGAGACGTATTTTTGTAGATTGTTCTGTTCAACCGCTTCGGCTATTTTAGCTGCGGTTAGGGCAAACAAACCAAAAGTAAAGATTAATAAAAATATCGGGGCAATCCAATTCTGTTTTAATGCTCCATTGTCTTGCAGAACTATCGGAATTAAGATTACTGATAAGGCAGTGAATATTCCATTAATCACTAAAAGATTGGGAGCATCTTTGGTCCAAGAATTTTTCATATGATTTTTATTATTATCTGTAATTATTATACTAAATAATAATAAGAGCTGGCAAGTTTATAAAATAAAAAAACGATCAAACTTTATTAAGCTGACCGCACTGCTACATCGCGAGCGACAACGTCGCGAATTCTTTGAATCCTCTCTTCGATACTCTGGACCATTGCATTTGCAAGTTCCACTCTGCTGGCGGGAGCGGTTTCTACCACTTCTGAACCATGGAAGATTTCATACGGAAAGAATCCGTTTGCTTCCTCTACCCAGCGTAGCTCGTAAAAGAACATGTCTGAACCGTCCTTTTTTAAGGTTTTAATGAGCATGGTTGTATTATACAATAGATTATTATATTGTCAAGATGATAAACTTAATAATAAAAGAAGCTCTCAATGAGAATTTTCTCTGAGAGCTATTGCATCGTCCTAAACCTTTGGAGGAGCGTTTAGGGGTATGGGGCTTATTTGATAAGTCCGTGTTTTGTGCGGGCATTGTAATACCCAGTTGCACCATCCATTGCGATGAAGTTGAAACTGTTTCCACTTCCATCTTCATGCTGAAGGGTGTTGATTAACATCTGTACCTTTTTATTACCGTCCAGGGTCACAGTGACTTTGAGCCGGTTGCCGAAAGACTTCATTAAGCTTTCTTTATTTGGTCCATTGATAATCTGTTCCATAACAAGCCTCCTTGTTATATAAATATTATACAATATATTAGTCTATATTGTCAAGACTAGGAGATTTTATTCAAATTTAAAGCTCTCGACTATCTTATCGTCATAACATTGGCTCATGTCAGGAAAGGATTGGAAGGTACACTCTTGTCCAAGGATGAGAGACAACATTTTTTGTTTTTCCGGAGAATAAAGTATCGTATAGGCAAAATTCAAAGCACAACTTCCCCACCATGCTTCACCGTCTTTCCCCTCTTCCTCCGGTGCCAGAGATATTTTGTAGTTGCCGTCTTTTTGTAAGGTTCTGTCATTAATAATACAGCCCGAACCGAAATTCTCTTTTACATATTCAATTATTTCGTTATCATCCTTAGGGTTGTTGATGATTATTTTCCATCCCAAGAAAGGATGCGAACTGCGGCCGGTATAGTATTTAGTTTCTTCTTCTTTTTTAAGTGATTCTAGGGAATAAGTTATTTTGTCGCATTCTCCGATGAATCTTTGTTCGGGTTGGCTCCAATTGGCATCGTAATAATATTCTTGTGAAATATATATTACTCCATTTTGATTGTCTTCAAAAACTCTTAAAGGAGTACTTTCTCCTTGTTTTTCGTCGCATCTGTATAAGGTTGGTACTTCCAATGGAATTTTCATTGAAAATCCCAATTGAGTATTAATATATTCATTCCAATTAGAAGTATCAATAACTCTTTTTACCTTTGCAACCACACCTTCATTATTGAGAGTTGGTTTTGGTTCTTCCTTGATTAATAAAGAAAAGAAAGAAGGTCCGATAAAAAGACATAGTATAATAATAAAGATTTTTATCCAGTTTTTCATTTATGTTTATTTTGATAGTTTTTCTTTTGCTTCTTCTATTGATTTAACGAAGTTAATTTCGCCTTGTTTATTGCTTTCGTAGATAAAGTCTTTTAAAACATTACTTTGGTATTTTGAGAAATCTCCGATAATGGCAATTTTGAAATTGTAGTTTACAAATTTCTGAAGTATTTCTCCGGCAATACCTGTTTTTAAATCAAAAAAAGAAGGAATAAGATTCTTTTCATGAATGATTATCTTTCTTGTTTTTGAATTAAAGCAATTTCCCATCAAATCTACGGCATCTTGAGCTTTACTGAGTTCAATATTGTCAGATATTAATTCAGCTATATTTTCTTCGCCTATTTTTATTATGTTTATTTCCATATCTTTATTATATCTATAAAAAGAAAAAGCGCCAATAAGGGCGTTATAATTTTGCAGGCAAGGTCGGATCTATTCCCTTATTCTTCGAATATCATAAGGGTTTTGATATATTTAGTGATAATTAATTTGAGATGTTTTTTTGGTCTATTTATTAAATTCTATAGACTTCCAATTTTCTTTACCATTTCTACTAATTACTACAGTTAAAATATCTTTTGGGTTTATAGGTATGATCTCGTGCTTTAAATCAAAAAATATAGATTTTATTTTAATAAGTTTTTTCCATTGATCCGGTCTAGAGTTTTGTCTTAGTTGTGTATAACCAGAAATAGCGTCGTTCTCCTTTTTGTATTGATGAACGGCTAATATCTTATACTTTTTTCCTAATGTAAAGAATTTATTACTCACAATAGAAGAAATATTTTCTTCATTTTTATTTTTAGTAATAAAAAATAACAATAATCCACCTAAGAAGGTGCAGCCGATACCTCTTATCCAAGGATCCTGTATTAAATCTATTAATATTTGGGGCATTTTTTATTGAAGATATCCTGAAATTATAAATTCGTTCCAAACATATTGATGATTACCGCTTGTCGTCATATTACTATAGTCCGGTAATATCTTAATATTACAATTGTTGAGTTCTAATATTTTTTTAATAACATACATTCCGACACCAGAACCATCGGTTTGTTTTGCGTTTCTTCCACGGAACCCCAATTCAAAAACTTTTTCTAATTCATCTCTTTCAATACGTAGACTTTCCATTCCTATTACTAATTCAAAAGATCTTTTTTCATTAAGTAAAAAATTAAATTTTATTTTTGAATATGGTTTGGTATACTTAAAAGCATTATCAAATAAATTATAAAAAACCGTATTTATGGTTTTATAATCTAATTTAATTTTATTTTTTTCAGCAAAATTATCATCAAATTCAAAAATAGGTTTTATATTATTAATCTTGGTTTCATCTTCAAATGCATATAAAACATTCATTAGTAGACGTCTTATATTATGAGGATGGAAATCCAAATCAATTTCTTGATTAAGATATAAAATTTCAAAGCTCAAAATATGTGCGTCAATTTCAAAAACTCTTTTTCTGAAATATAATAAAGTATCTGCAAATAAATCTGGATTATCTCTTATTTTGCTAGCGACTACATCTATCTGTTCGGTATAATCTTTAGAAGACAACATTGGACTGTCTATAATATTATCAATTTTTTGTTTTAATTGACCTTGTATCTTTCTAAGTGCATGCGAATGAGATACAATTTTTCCTAAAAAATCTTTATCCAATTCTTTAAGTATAGTACTGATCACTGACGATGATATATCTCTAACCAATCTAAATATTTTTGAATTTTTAATTAAAATAATTTCATTAGTAAAAAAAATTATTACCCCTTCTTCTATAGGAATTTCTCTAGTCTTATAGCTAGATAAATCTTGCCCCTCTATTATATTCGAAGTAATGATATCTCCCTTCGAATTTTTCCTTTGGAAGTAAGTCATTTTATTTTTTTTATTTCTGCTTCAATAATTGTTATAAATTCGTAAACATCTGAATTTTTTGATAAAATATTATCTGCAATTCGAAGATCTAAACCCAAATTAAATCTATTGTGGCCAGAATATAATATTACTCTCTTTGAACTACCGTAGGATATTTTTATTGCTTTAATAATTCCAATACCTTGATCATTTTCAGAAAGATGTTTTCCTACGCCTTTATAGTCAACAAAAATAATGTGTGCTCGCTGTACATCGTCGTCTTGTATGTTCATTATATCTTTAACTTTTTTTACTGACCAACCAGCCTTTTGTAGTTTTTCTACGACTGGAAAATTTTCATCATCTACGAAAAGTATATTCGTATTAGATTTATCTAATCTTTTTTTACCCCAAAAATTAGTAAGTTCTAATCTAATATTTTCAATGTTGAATATATTTATTAAATTCATAAAAGTGATATTATTATATTTATTTTCCATATTTTAATTCACAAAGCTCTACTGCTTTATCCTTTCTTTTTTGAGCTTCGGCCCAATCAGATTGATATGCTTGATAGGTTGTGGTTCCATCATCGTTTTCTTCAGCGCTAGTATTATTAAGTTTAATATAGTCCCAATAAACATCATCGGCATCAATTAAACAAAGATTTAAAGAAGATTTTCTATTTGATTCTGCTAATTTTTCTTCAATATTTTGTTTTTCTTGAATATCTAATTTTCTATTATTGGATTGATATTGAACAAACGCAAATGATAATAAAACTATTGAGCCCATCATTATAGCTAATTGAACTGTTGTTAATTTTGGTAATTTAATTTTAGGAATTTTTATTTTTAATATTTTCATATTTTTAGTTTTCTTTTATTTTGTCAATAGAGTATATTTTCTTAATTCTATCAATGAGAATTTTATACTGTGGATAGTTCTCTATTCTTGCAAGCTGTTTTTCGATTCGTGCGATATAATTAGGGTCTATATTACAACCATCAATATTTTTTTCTAAATTTTCTAAATCATTAGGAATGCGCCAACTACATTCATCATCAATATCATCTTTTAAGAGTTCTATTGAATAAATAATAGCCCCCATTTTTCCCTCTTGAGCAAATTTATAGACTTTTAGCTCTTTAATGTCCCTCTTTAATTCCTTGATTTTAAATTTATAATTTTCTATTTCTGTATTATTTTTTTCTATCTTGTTTTCTAGAGATTCTTTATTTTTTTTAATTTCCAAAGTTATATTTTTTTCAACAACACCTAGAAGATTTTTAATTTGAGAATCAATTAATTCTTTTAATTTATTATCTTTCCCCTCACTAACTATTTCTATTTTTTCTGTAAATAAATTTTGAAAATCATTAATTTTATTTTCTGTTTCTATTTCTATTTTTTCCGATTGATCCACAAATTTTTTTGTTATTATTGAGGTTTGTTCCTTTTCAAAATTTTTAATCATAATATCCGTTTGTTTTATAGATCTGTCTAAAAGCTTGTCTGCTCTTTCCTTTAGGTTACTCATTATCTTTTCGTGCTTTTTTAACTCCTCCTTAAGTGGGTTTATATTAAACAGAACAAATGCTCCGCCCAATATAACCAAAATTGTTACAGATATTCCTAAATAGCCGAGATTTAATTGGGCTACATCTTTAAATAGATTAGTTATATCCGCTAAATTGACTATATTTACTGCGTTAACAGTTGATAATGTATCCATGTTTTTATAAATTAAAACACCTCAAAAAAGGTGCTATTACTTACTATTAATTTTTTATTTATTGCCATCATGGCAGGCAAGGAAGGTCTAGAACCCCTACCCTCCAAGCAGTGTAAGGGTTCTTTGGAGGTCTTAGTGATAGTCAATTTGAGGTGTCAGGGTCTGTGTAAAATGAGACAAATGAGACAGTTCATGTCTACTTTCTTGGAGTATATATAAATATTATGGAATGCAGTTATTTGGATACGATTATGTTAAATTTGCTACAAAATTAAACATATAAATTTATGATATTAAATCCAAAAAATGATTCCAGATTACATACATGCCATAAGTATCAAGCTTGCAATACTCTAGCATTTGTCGTTCTTTTTCTTTTGCTGCCTCTCCGATTAGTTCGGACGAACTAATTTGTCTATAAGCATCTATCGCATCTGTACCATTTTGGACACCAAGTTTTTTATATGATAATTCTTCTTCGCGTCCAATTATTTTTGCTATAACTGGCAAAACCTTTTTTATTGATGCCTTACCATGAAATTCAGGATGTACATAATATTGATTTTCAACTATATCCATTAAATCGTAGGTTCTTGAAACCATGCCAAGAAGAAAGTCTTTATATTCTGGATGGAGCTTTGCAAGATCTCGATTTCTTGAATTTTCAAAATTTTTATACCAGGAAATAATAGTTCCTGTATTTCCTATATTTTCGCGAAGGCTTTTTACTATGTCTTCAGATGGTTCTTTATTCAATACTAAACATTTAAGATCAAATGGTTTCGAGCTTTTATCTTTTAATACATGCAATGAATACTGAAAAACAATATGTTGATAGGGATGATAGCCGTCATAAATGGGGATTGCCGTTGTGTATGTTTCGTAATCAAGGAAATATAATGGATAAACAAATGAATTCAGCTCTTTTTTGATAGCTTCAATATCGATGAGCGGTTTTTGTGACTTATAAACTCTTACTTGGTTTAATTTCTTTGGTTTACTAACTTTTCCATTTTTATCAGGTTTTCTAGAGAACAATCTTTCATCTTCTGGAACATCATCTATTTTAATTATTCCTGCATCGAGCAATTCCTTAAGATATTTTTTACTATTTCCTATTCTGTTAATATCATGAACACTGTATGCTGGCACGGTCGGATTTATATACGAAAATGTTGTACAGTGTGCATTGCGACCTTTGTAATAACAGGGGCATGGACCAGGTGGTTGATTTTGGCTAGACACATATTCATATGCTTGGTCCATTTCCCCTAAAGCTAAAGGTCTTAAACAATCAACCACTTCGGTTTTATCTTCAATAATAAACAGTTTATTAGGAGTAAAATCTAAATCCCCATTTTTTATATATGCTTTATTGAGCCGGACTAGGTATTTTTTATTTAATGGTACTCCAGACATTTCAATGATATTTGCCTGAAACGCAAGATCGTATTCATATTGGACCTCTTTTTTCTTATTAATTTTTCTAGGCTTACCTTCGTCGCCATCATCTTCCGTCTCCTCTTGCTCGGCAGAAGACATTTTTATCTCATATATGTCGTATTTTTTCTCCTTATCATTCCATTTTAAGACATCTGACGCACCAAAAAATTTATCTGTTGCAAAAACAGCCTGAAAAATAACAGGTTTATTTTCAGAAATAAGTTTTTTTGTCAATTTACTAGCTCCTTTGCTAAGTTCCTCTATTAAATAACCATCAGGAAACATTTTTCTTGCTAATTTTTCAACCTCATTACCCATTTCAGCTAAAGATTTCTCGAATTCTGATACTTCAAATTTATCATAAATTTCTGGTTTATGCTTTTTTACCCATACATTATTTGGGCACTCTTTATAAAGTATAAAATCTGTTTTCGTAAGAAGTGGCATTTTTTAAATTTTAGAAGTTATTTATACAGAAATCTGTAAAAACTATTACTGCAGTTTATTTATATATTTAACAATATCATTTACAATTTCTTGTCTATGGTATATCCAATGTTGCGACCATACTCTATAAATATTCCATCCTAATCTTTCTAATATTTCTTGTCTTAATCTATCCCTAATTCTAATAGATTTAGCCGAATGATATGCCGCACCATCACATTCTATTCCCAAAATATATTCTTTTTCATTTTTTGGATTTACAACCGCTAGATCAATAGAAAATCCCGAAGCTCCCACTTGCCTGTGAATCTGGTAACCAATTGAGCTTAGTGCATTTTGAACACTAACCTCAAAATCACTATCTGCATCAATATAATTGTTAGTTACAGTTTTTGAAGCATCTAATACGCACCTTCCTTTTTCTGCGTATTCAAGATATTTCTGTAATAGAATAACTCCAAAAGCTCCCTCTGATGGGCTTATCTGGAAAAATTTCATAGAAGATACACAAATAATTTTATCCCTTGATCTAGTAATGGCAACATTTAATCGTCTATAGCCCCCCTTTGAATTTATTGGGCCAAAACGATTATATACATTTCCATTTTTATCTGGACCGTAGCCAACGGAAAGAATTATAGTGTCTCTTTCATCTCCTTGTACCGACTCAAGATTTCTAATGAAAAAGGAGCTGTCTTCGTTGTTTTTATTTCTAACATCAACAGTTTCATCGAATTTTTCAGCTAAATGTGGATAATCTTTTAATTTTTCCGATACAGCATCTCTTATTGCTTCTTCTTGTGCCTTGCTAAATGCTATTACTCCGAGAGAAGTTGTGCTAGATTCAAAATGTTTGATGCATAACTCAACCACTCGTTGAGCCTCGATATGATTGCGTCTACTTTGCCCAGCATCATATATACCATTTTCGACAAAATCAAATTGGACTGCTCCATAATCTTTTGGAGCTGGAAAAATAATTAAATTTTTATATATTTTATCATTAGAAAATGCAATAAGGTCAGGATGTCTACTGCGATAATGGTAGGTTAAATAGCTTTCTGCTCCCGGTAAAATAGTGATTGCCGCCTGAAGTATGCTTTCATACCCCACTTCTTCCATGGATTCTTCTTCCTCTTCTGAGTCATCTGATAAAACATTAAAAAAAGATGTGGGGGGAAGTTGATGTTCGTCACCAATAACAATTACTTGTTTGGCTCTAGCTATTGAACCCAACGCATTTTCAATTCTCATCTGAGATGATTCATCAAAAATAACGACATCAAAATTTACTGATCCAAATGGAATATAGGAACTTAACGTTAACGGGCTCATTAGCCAACAAGGTTTACATTCGAGTATGTGTGCTGCATTGTCCGTTACCAATTTCCTTATTGGTAAATGTCTCTTCATTTTTTGACTCTCACGGAGAATAAGTCTTTCCGATTGTCCTCCATGATTTTTTGCATATTTGATATTGGGATAAATTTTATTTAAAACCCTATATTGGTTTACTTCAAAAATTTCACTTTCTAGTTTTTTAAATTCAGAAATATATCGGCTATAATCAGCTATATTAAAACTCTTGAGTATAGGACTATTTTGGTATACATCTAAAAGCACTCTGTTTAGAAATGACCATATAAAAACATCCGAAAAATCATATTTAGTAATGTTATACTTTTTCAAATCATCAATAAACCAAAACATTTCATATCCTTCTAATTGTCCTTTTATTCTTTGATAGTTCATCCATCTTTCTAATCCATCTTTGTCGCTAAGCATTTCATTTATATATTTGTTAAATGTATTAAATTCAACTAATTCAAGCATAGAAAGGGCACTTTGATTATCCATCAATTCCTGCATCTCGTTTCTTAAAATCTTATATTCTGTGCTCCATTTTTCCCAATTCGTAATACCGGAATATAGCCAACCTATGCTCTTGTAGAATTCATTACGACTAAAATTTCTTTCGCCAACAATCCTAAGAGCGAACCGAATTTGTTGTGATTGTCTATCGACTACAATTTTATCATTTATAAGGTCTTGAATAGTAATAAAATTTGTAAATTTACCGAAATTTTCAGATATTAACCTATCACAAATAATTCTTAAGCTATTTATAATTCTTATATCTTCAATTAAAATTCCTATTTTTTTATTTTTAGTAGGGGTATACAGGTGTTCATTAAGTTGATCGTTGATATAGATGAAGTTCTCGACTTCTTTGCAAATTTTACCAGTGAAATTTAAAAATGAGGAAATCGGAATGTTATCATCTAAAAATTTTTCTTCAGTTGCCGAGTTTAAAGTATCTTTTAATACAGATAACTCTCTAGAAATAGAAATTATTTGTTTAATAGAATCAAGTTGATCGGCTAGGGTGAATAGATTTTTAATGTCTTCGCTCAGCTTATCTATTTTCTCGTATTCAAGGTATTTTAAAATTTTATCTACACTATCAACAAGAGCAGAAATTGGTAAATTTCTAAAAGATTTTTCTATTGTGTAGTTTTCTATAAAGTCTTTTGCTATTTTATCAAATTTGTCTTCTAGTCTTATTTTATCCGCAACGGCAAAAACAATTTTTCTAAATTCATTAAAATTACATGGTCTATGGGTAGAACACCAATTTGCAATTTCTAAATTATCTTTTTTGTATGATGGATAAAATATTCTTAAAAAATTTTTATACTTTTTTGTAAAACGTTCCTCAATTAACCAAAGCGATTTTTTATCTACATTATCTAATGAAATTACCCATTCATTGAGTACTTCCTGAGCTTCAATTAGTCTATCATAAACGGCCTTAATCTGTTTTAGAGCGTTTTGAGCATCATAAAGATTGACCCTTTCGTCCCATCCCTTAATTTTTTGAATTATTGGATCGGCATTAAATAAGTCTTGGTATTTTTTGAGCGCTACGATATTAAAATTACCTAATAAACTACAATGCTTATTCTTTGATAGAATATTTTTTAATATGGTGGTTTTATTTTTTGCCTCAGAAAATATTTGCTTATTCAAAAATAACTTATCTATTTCTGTGTCTTTGTCTATCAGTTCCGCCTTAATATCAATTACTTTCCAATTCTGTGTCCCCTTGAATTTATTCGGTTCAATAGACACGGCGGAGTATTCGGCCAATATTTTTTTTATCTCACAAAGCTTGTCTTGCTCTTCCGATAATTCCTTCAATCTAAATTTATTCGTCCTTATGAGTCTATTTTGCAAGAAATCTTTAACATCAAACTCGTTTACCGCACTTAACATGCTTTCCACCTCTTTAATGTTTTTAGGTTTACCGATAATTGAATCGTTAATTTCTGGGAATTGTGATGCTAAATTTTTTAAATCATTTAATTTTGCAAAAAGACGGGCGCTATAATCAGGCGAAAAACATTGTTGTCTCAGGCTACCCCAGTGATTGTTAGTGTCAAATACTTCATTATTATAAGAATTAAGCTCTCCCAATATGGAGACAATTTTTTGATATATAGAAAAATCAATATCATTATAGTTTTTGATTCTCCATGGGAAAATAAGACAATCCACTTTCATTTCAATTTTCGCGAATTCCGTATGTAGCCAGTGCACATTTTTATTAAGGGGTTTTGTTTCTGTGAGTAGGGCATTGGAATATTTCCTTAAAATATCGATTCTGTCTTCCCTTTCGGCTAATTTTTTGTTGATTGAATTTGTTGAAACAGATTCAATCGCTCTTGTAATTCTATTACGTGAGTCTATAATCGATTTTGCAAAAAGCTTTTTATCTACTGCATATTGAAAAAGAGGCAAACATAAATCTGATATGTCCGCCCCTTTTGTTTTCAACCTATTATAAACAACATCTAGTGCGACTTGTTTTTCGCATACAAAAAGAACTTTTTTCCCTCTAGCCAATAGATTTGAAATTAAGTTCGCTATGGTTTGGCTTTTGCCGGTTCCTGGAGGGCCATGAATAACCATATGTTTACCATCAATTACGGATTTTATTGCCCGAAGCTGACTCTCATCTGCATCTAAGATTGTGAAATCTTCATCATTGGTTAAAAAATTATCTACGCTTTCTTCTTTTTCATCATCTTCAATGTTATCACTAGATTGTATTATCTGTCCCTCTCCACACAAGCTTGATATAAATTCATGCTCAATTAATGATTCCTCGTTTCGTGTTAGATCCTCATATATCTGTTGACCATGGAATGTAAACTGTCCTAATCTAATTTTATTAGTAATAGAACATGGAATACCTTTATCATCTTTTATTAAGTTTTGGTATTTCTTTAGAAGTAATTTTATATCATCCCACGAGAATTCGATAGACTTATCTAATCTCTCGGGTATTTTTAAGTCAAATTGTTGTTTCAAAAATAAGTTCAATACTGGATTAATCTGAATATCATAAAGTTCGTCGTTAAGTTCTATGACACTTTTTTTATGTGGTAATTTTTGGTTTACAATATTTACTGGAATGAGTAAAAATGGAGCAGAATAATCATGGTCAGGGATAGCTTCAGCAGATCCGTGTCCAGCAAGTTCATCTTTCCATTTTAATTCTCCGACAGATAGAAAAAGCGTATGCAAGCCATGCGAATCAAAGTTATTTTTTGCTTGTAATCTTAATTTATCGAGCTGAGTAATCAGTTTTTTCCCAGAATAATTAATTTTAGGCAAAACAATCTCTTCTTCGACATTTTTATTCTCCAAAATTTCTTCTTGAACTTCATCTTGCTTAAGTATTTCTTTATGGGGTAATTCCATCTTGAGTTCATTGATGGACCCAAAAAATTGCGGGCAATCTTCAAAAGGAACATCAAATTCAATTGAAGTCGCTCTGTTGGGAAATTTCAGCAACCGATTTCTTCTTGAAAAATCAATAGCTTTGTTCTGATAATATTTTAAGTTTTTTATTTTTTTGTCAAAAACTATATTGTCAGTTTTTTCTGTTTTAGATTCCGTATGCATATTTTTATGAATTTATTTAACAATACTCCTTTTCTTGGCATTTGTGAAGTATGCGTTTAATTAATCGATTAGGGATAGGGGTCTGGACTCCCTAGAGCTATCGCGTCATCCTTGTCCATAAGATAATAAACAAAAATGACATGGAAAACATCCAATCCTCTACCGTGGACGTTAAAGTCAAGTATTGTCTGTATGCTAGGAAATCAACTGAATCTGAGGATAAGCAAGCTCTTTCAATAGAATTCCAACTGGCAGTGGTAACTGGTATATTGGCAAACAAGTACCAATCATAACTAAAGAATTGTTTGATAAAGTTCAATTTACTCTTAATGAGAATTTTATACCTAAAACAGAAAGTAAAGAATTTGCATTCACTAAATTAATTAAGTGTGGATAAATCATGCCATAAACGAAACAGACCTTATTAATGAATTAATAGAGTTAATAGACGCTGTTGATCTAGATGAATTAGGAATTAAAGAAAAGATAAAACAAGAAATAATGCGAATAAACAGATTCAACACAGAGGTGCTTGGGAACAAAAAGGAGAAAAACGATATAGATATTGATATTAGGAATTATGTTAAATATCTTCTTAAGCAAGGAACTATATTAGAAAAGAGAGAATTATTATCATGCTTTAAGACTAAGTTAGTTCTTAAGGATAAAAAGATTATACTTGAATAATACTTTAAAATATTATATTGTCTAATATTTTCTTGATATGATATATTTTTCTATATTTTAAGACAGGCACAGGTGATCCATTTTTCTAAAAAATTACCTGCGAGAAAAACTAAATCTTTGTCTTTCCAATTTTCAGGATTTTTTCCGCCATGAAACAAGTTGCAACGAATTTGATATATAAAATTAACTACTTCCTCTATGTTTTCTGTATCTTTAAGGTACACCATGGTTCCCCTGTAGTTTGGCCGCATGTCTTCAATCGGCGATAAAAGCTTTAATGCAATAATATCTTCCATATTAAAATTTTTACCCGTAAAAGTACTCTTAAGAGATCCCCCCTCATTTATTAGCCATTTATTTTTTTCTTTATCATTTTCTGCTTGAGATTCATTTGTAATCCAAGCATCTAGGCACATATAGTAAATAAAAAAGTTAATGAATTCATCGCTAAGTCCTTTATCTTTAATGTTTTTAGCTCTTGCTCTCCAAGAGATTATTAATTCATAAATAATTTTATCCATATTATTTTATATCAAAAATACTAATTTGTTTATTAGATGTTCCATCTGAGTTTTTCGTACTTTTAGTTTTATGAATAATAATATCTTCGTTATAATTTTTTACTTCTTTTATATAAATATTTCTATTTTGTATTAGTCCTCCTTTTATTTCGCCCGTTATATTAAAAATTATTCTCATATTATCTCCAATGGCAAAGGTTCTTTCTTTATTGTAAATTTTATCTTTAAATTCAGAATCTTGCATATAGAAATCCATATCTTCTCCATTTTTTAGAATGGGGATATTGTCATAAAAAACATCTTCTCCATAATATGTTCCTCTCCAAGGAATTCCCTTTCCTTCCTTTTTTTGCTTAACAACGGGGGATATTAATTCAATTACACCTTCAATATTTTCTTGAAGATAGTCTTGATTAGAGATTGTTTCAATATATTTAGAAAATTCATTTTTTTCAATTTTTTTTGAAAAAATTGTTTGATTTTCTTCATCCCTTAAAACAGTTTCGTTTTCGATAATCATATCGTCTTGATTTAAGGTGTTGTAAAAATTATTTTTTCTTTTTTTTAAATTTATATTTCCACAAACTTCCGCTATTTTTTCTTGAGGAACATTTTCGATGTCATATTTTTCCTTTAATTCTTCCATAGTCTTACTTAAATCTAGACAATTCGCTACGTCACTAACAATTGCTGTTTTCATTTCATGTAAATGAGTTTCGTGTGAGTCTTGATAGTTCAAGAAACCTAAGACTAAACCGCCGATAGTAATTGTAGTTGCAGCAGATAAGCCTAATTTATTTTTTTTAACAAACTTAAGTATATCTTTATATGATCCTGGCTCCGGTGGTAATAAATAAATATCAAAATAATCATCTGGATATAAAATTCTAGCAATTTCTTTAATTATTATTACTAAATCCTCAGAACATTGATTTCTAGTATTAGCACGAACGAAATTTTCTGAAACTCCATAATGTGTTTCGATCGTAAAAAAGTTTTCTAATTTATTTTCTGAAGTTCCCATTTTTATAAAATTAAAACACCTCAAAAAGAGGTGCTATTACTGACTATTAAATTTGGTATTATTAGACGCATATGTATGATTATTTGACCATATCTCAGGGTCACTTGACTTGTCACTAGCGTGCAGGCAAGGAAGGTCTAGAACCCCTACCCTCCAAGCAGTGTAAGGGTTTTTTGGAGGTCTTGGCGATAGTCAATTTGAGGTGTCAGGGTCTGGGTAAAATGAGACAGTATAAAATGAAATGTACCTTGTCTCACCTTACTCTTAATAACAAACTGGGCAGAATTCTTCTTCTTTTAATAATTGATTAAGATTAGGAATGGGCTCAAAATCCTCTATGGCTTTAGCTGGAGTAGGAGCAACATATTTAACCTCTTTATTAATAGGAATATCTTTATTGGACATTGAAGACACTTTGACTTTAGAAATCCAAGAATCAAAAGATGTCCAATTTACCTTATTAGAATTCAAGGCGTTCTGATAAACATTCCACCATTCCTGTCTTGTTCCACCAAGATAAGCATGGGAGACAAGTATTAAGTTTTCAGCATTCTCTGAAAGGCTTTTATTGACGACTTTTTGGAAATCATTAGCATCAGCTCCTCTAGCCCAAAGACTGTAATCGCATAATGAGCCTGAGCCCATATCTTCAAATACTATATTTGAAACAGAAATTATTTTAACTTTGTATTCTTCAGGAGCATAAACCGCAGCTTTGACTCCTTGGGTTCCTCTGGCTAAAATATATTCTATTCCTAAAGCATCAGCTGCTTTTAATGTGTTTTCGTCATAAGCAAAATACCTGCTTCCAAATACTCTCATTTCCTTGCCAGTAGTATTATAAATCAATTCTTGAGCTTCTTTCATGTATTGATATTGTTCTTCATAGGGCATATCCCAAAAAGGTGCGATATCATATCCTCCGGCCACTTCGTATCCTTTATTGGCTAATCTCTTAAAGACATCTGGATATTCTTCTAATACATTATCTTGAACTTTAACTAAGGCACCTATTCCTCTATTATCTAGTTCTCTTTCCCAATTTAGAACTCCTTCAATCTTTTCGAATTCAATCAGCATAATCATTCCATTGGTAGTTTTGTTTTGATAAAAATAAAAAACAGTAGAAAGAATAACTACTAAAATTATTAAAATTAAAAATATAAATTTTTTCATATCTTTATTTATTATTTATTTTTATAGCCTTACCTTCAACAATAGCTTCGGAAACTTTCTTCCTAGCAGAAACTAAAATTCTCTGAAGCGTGCTTTGAGATATCTTCATTTTGATTGCGGCTTCTTTTTGATCAAGTCCTTTATAATCACAAAGCCTTAAAACCTCCAATTCATCCATGCCCAAATCAACCTCTTCTAATGAGGATAGAGGTATTGCTCGGGGTTTAAAATATGTCACCCCCGGATTAAAGCATATCTTTCTTGGTTTTACCGGCCTGACCATATTACTTGTCTTTATTTTGATTAATAGCTTCTATTATCTTTATCTTATCTATTTCTCCACTTAAACGCAAGATTTCATTGTCATTTTTATCTAAAAAGATGAATGAAGGCATGGCTGTTGGATTGTATTTACTGACAATTTCTTTATTCTGATCAAAATCATAAAACTCGGTTTTAAGCCAAGGATTTTCTGCTTCAATTTCTTTCCATCTAGGCCCCATTATTTTACATCCTTGGCACCAAGTTGCTCCAATTTTTATTACTTTCATTTTATTAATAGTCAAACCCGCCCCTTGCAGAGCGGGTATTTCTTATTTCTTACTCTCTATCTCGCTAATTCTTTCTTTCACAGCTTTTAATTCTTCTTCAAGAGCTTCGGCTTCTTCTTTTAATAGTTCTGACTCTTCTTTTTTAGTAAAGAATCTTCTACATCCGAATCCCCCTCTGAATCCTAAGCCGTTTTTAACGCAGCATGGACCCATTCCTCTTCCTGTTCCTGCTCCCATTCCGGCAGGACCTGTTTTGTCTAAGCCTGGCATATATTTATTATTTATTGTTTCTTATGTAGAGATGGGACTGGCATCTCTATCTATTATGAGTATATATTCATAACCATGTATTGTCAATAGAAAAAAATCAGCCACGTATGTGTGGCTGACCTTTTAAATAGTCTAATTTGCAAATAATTTAAACATCCATCCCAATAAACTAAATCCTTTTTGAGAATTATTTAATACATTCTCTATTTCAAGGTTGGCGACCTCAAGAAGCTGAACTTGTTTGGTTAAAACCTGCTGGTCGGCTGAATTTTCTAATTGCATCTTAATTTGATTTATCTGCTGAATTTGTTCGCGGTTCTGCTCTAGTATTTTTTTTGCACTGTTTATTTCCTTGTAATCAGGGCCAGCGATAAATTTGACTAAGTTGCTCCTCTTCTGTACCTTTTCAATACTTTCTTCCAGTTTAATTTGATTTTGGTTTTGAGTCTGAGCAATTGTTCTTATCTGCTCTCCAACACCGCCATTTCTCTCAGCCATTTGAATCATCTCTTGAACGGCATTGGATACTTGGCTTCTTCTTTGGATCTCTGAGTCGTTCTGAACTTGTTTTGTTTCTTCTTGATTGTTTATCTGATTTTGCACTTGATTCCCATCGCCGGTGCCGTCTTGCAACTGTTGCTGGGTTTGTTGCTGGACTTGACCACCGCTATTTACCATATCGTCGTTTTTAATTTGAGTGTTTTCCCCCCGATTATCAACTTGAGTTTGTTGATTGGCTGTCCCGGGATTACTATTCTGGCCTACGGCATATGCATTGCCAACCAAAACGATTCCTAAAAGGATTACTGTTAAAATTATATTTTTCATATTGTTTTATTTATTATAATATTTCGACTAACTTTATTATACACCCATGTGACAAAATAAAACACCTCAAAAAAGAGGTGTTACAACTAGCTATTAAGTTTATTATTGTTTGTTGAAGCATATGGGTCTCTCGATACTAAATGTAGCGTGCAGGGGCGGTAGGATTCGAACCGACAAGACTTCTTTTGGAGAGAAGCAGTTTACCGTTAAGCTTACGCCCCTAAAACAAAAGGGAGCACTTCCCTTTTATCTCTTTACTTCTTTGAAAGTTGTGTGCTTTTTGCACTCTTTGCAGAATTTACTCATTTCTAACTTTTCTTCAACCTGTTTTGTCTTATTGGTGAAGTATGAAGTCTTTTTGCAAGCTGTACAAACAACCTTTGTCCTTTTTTTCTTTTTTGTTGCCATATTATTATCTTATTTATTTCTCTGAGCCGATGGTGAGAATCGGACCCACGACCTTTCCCTTACCAAGGGAATGTTCTACCACTGAACTACATCGGCGTTTCCCCTCCACGGCTGGTGGGCGATGAGGGACTTGCACCCCCGAAGGCCGAAGCCATCTGATTTACAGTCAGACCCGTTTGACTACTTTGGTAATCGCCCAATATGAACAATGATAGCAAAATATTGATTATTTTTCAATAACTTTCATTCTTTGTTCTTTCCACTCCTGTATTTTCTTTTGATGACCGGATAAAAGGACCGGAGGAACCTTCCATTTCTTTCCCTTTTCCGGAACAAATACTTCCGGTCTGGTATACTCGGGATACTCGATAAAGCCACCCCTTTTAGTCATTCTTTCCTTTAAAAAAGAGGGTTTTCCTAAAACATTGGGAATCATGCGAGAGATTGTTTCAATCACAATCATCGCCGGTAATTCCCCGCCCATTAAATCATATTCTCCGATTGATATTTCTTCATCGGCAATATATTTACCTACTCTTTCATCTACTCCTTCATATCGACCGCAGATAAAAACAAGATTATCGTATTTACTCAATTGAAAAGCTTTCTTTTGATTAAAGGTCTTCCCTCGAGGAGTAAATAAAATTACTCTGTTTTTTTTCTTGTTCTTTTTTAATATTTCTTTAACCGCTTTGAAGATCGGTTCAACTTTTAAAACCATTCCCAGTCCCCCGCCGTACGGTCGGTCATCGACTGTTCTCCTTTCATTATCAGTCCATTTTCTTAAATCATGGACATTAATCTTAAGCAGGCCTTTGTCCGAGGCTTTCTTGATAAATGATTCATTTAAGTATGAATCAAAAAGATTGGGGAAAATTGTAATAATATTGAACTGCATTAATTAAGTTGTATATTGTTTATAGCGATAAGTCAATTGAGATAAAAAAAGAGCAGAGAATCTGCTTTATTTTTTAGAAACTAAATCCTTAATGCTGAATATTTTATTCAATCCATTCAAGGATTTAGTGGCTTGCTGTTGCTGAATCTCTAAAATGACAGCATTTGTCATTTCAAAGATTTGTTCTGCAATCTTTTCCATTTGGTCAAAGTCCTCGTCGGTCATTGTCCCGACTTTTAATTTTTCTTCAAAAGAGAGGAATTTCTCCGAAAGAACGCATAGTTCTTCTCTTAATGAGACCTTGGGAAATTCTTCCTTTGACTCATTAAGGTACTTCAGGTTTTCTCTAATTTTAGAGAACATAGATTAATCATCTCCAGCCAGTATACCTTTTAAAGGATACCCGATAGGGCTGATTATTCTATACATTTATTTAAATAATATGTCAACGCAAAACAAAAAGCCCCTTACGGGACTCTTTGCGTTATATAAACAATTAAATCTTGAAATCCTCGAAGTCTTCAGTAATGTTGGTTGAAGGAGCTTCGGCTGCAGGTGCAGCTTCTTGAGGCTTTCTTCTAGAGCCACCTTCAGGTTCTTCAATCTTCAGGTTAACTCTGGCGTGATTCTTAAGACCAATGATTCTAACTAGGTTTCTAATTGCCCTAGCTGTTGAACCTTCTCTTCCGATTAACTGACCCATGTCTTCTGGGTTTACTTTCACTGTTAATAGAACACCCATTTCGTCAACTTTTCTGTCTACTTTGACATCAGTTGGATGATCAACTAGTGTTTTAACGATAAACTCAAGAAATTCGATATCTTTTGCTTCTGCCATGCTAGTTCTTTTATTTCTAAATACTATACTTTTCACCGGGTAGTTCG
>Ga0265297_10003795_pt1 | contig 26341 bp, 20 predicted proteins | sample Munlanlwell13791_FD_192502 | JGI IMG/M metagenome (GOLD analysis project Ga0265297, IMG submission 192502) | Leachate microbial communities from a municipal landfill in Southern Ontario, Canada - Leachate well 137-91 | ecosystem: Engineered > Solid waste > Landfill > Unclassified | place...
ATGTCGACCAGGGCGTGATAGCTGGTCAGTTCGCGCACGATGTCGATGACCTTGGTATTGCGCAGGTCCGGGCAGCCCTCCTTGAAGGTCAGGCCGAGAACGAGGATTCTGGAATCGACCACTTGCATCTTGCGCCTGGTCATGAGCTTGACGACTTCGTCCGCCACGTAGCCCGCCATGCTGTCGTTGATGCGCCGGCCGGCGAGGATGACTTCGGGGTGGTAGCCGATCTCCTGCGCCTTGTGGGTCAGGTAGTAGGGATCGACCCCGATGCAGTGGCCGCCGACAAGGCCGGGACGAAACGGCAGGAAGTTCCATTTGCTGCCGGCCGCCTCGAGGACTTCGAGCGTATCGATGCCGAGGCGATGGAATATCAGGGAGAGTTCGTTCATCAGGGCGATGTTGAGGTCGCGCTGAGTGTTTTCGATGACCTTGGCGGCTTCGGCAACCTTGATCGAGCTGGCCTTGTGGGTGCCTGCGGTGATGATGCTGCGATACAGCGCGTCGACGAAATCGGCGATCTCCGGCGTCGAGCCCGAGGTGACTTTCCTGATGCTCGGCAGCCTGTGCAGCTTGTCGCCGGGGTTGATGCGCTCGGGGCTGTAGCCGGCGTGGAAGTCGCGGTTGAATATTAGGTTGGAATGCTTTTCCAGCAAGGGAACGCAGACCTCTTCCGTTGCGCCGGGGTAGACCGTGGACTCGTAAATGACGATCGCGCCCGTGGGCATGACCTTGCCGACGGTTTCAGAAGCCTTCACCAACGGTGTCAGGTCTGGCCGCTGGGCGCTATCCACGGGGGTCGGCACGGTGACGATGAAGACGTTGCAGGATCGCAACTGCTCGGCATCGGCCGTGAAACTCAGGTACTTGGCCTCGGCCAGTTCGGCTGACTCGACTTCCCGGGTGCTGTCGCGACCGGCCTTGAGTTCATCGATGCGGCCTTGCTTGATGTCGAAGCCGACGACCGGGTATTTCTTGCCGAATTCAACGGCCAGCGGCAAACCTACGTAGCCGAGACCGATGATGGCGATGCGGGTGTCTTGGGATGGATTCATGCGGAATATTTTACAAGGATAGGCGCAGATTTGGCCGACTGAAGGCGACCCATGGGGCCACCAATTTGCACAACCTGACACACAAAGCTGCGAATCGAAGCCAGGGCTTGCCGCAACGTCGTCCCATCTTATGCCAGACTGGCTCGTCTCGATATTCCGCCGGGCTGGTTTCCGGGGCAGGCGGAGACGGGCGGAATGACAACATTTGACGGGGTGGCGGAACTTTGTCACAACATGATTCCCCAAAGACCGCATTTTTTTGGTAAAAAGCTAACTGCGTACGCAATCGCGTGGGTTCGTTGGGCGGCTACTCGACGCCGGTTCCAAAATACTTCGTGGGTGAATTTATGGATACCATCATGGACTGTCTGAAATCCGGTTACCGGTCATTTGTTTTTGCCCTGCTGGCCGTGTTTGCGCTGGTCGGTGCGTCTTCGGCCTGGGCCCAGGCGGGCTACGTGCACGAGATGTCGGGCAAGGTCACCATGACCAAACAGGGTGGCGCCTCGACTCCGGTCCGTGCCGGCGACGTCTTTCAGCCCGGCACCACCTTCGATACCGGCAAGGACGGCAAGGTGATCCTGAAGTTCCAGGACGGCCAGCTCGCGGCCCTGCAGCCGAACTCGGCGTTTCGCGTCGATCAGTATGCCTACAACCCCAAGAGCGTCGAAACCAGTTCGGCGGCGTTCAGCTTCCTCAAGGGCGGCCTGCGTTTTGTCTCCGGCCTGATCGGCGCCAACAACCCCAGGGGCATGAGGCTGGCGGCGGGCACGGCAACCATCGGCATCCGCGGTACCGACATCTCGCTTTTGGTTGAAAACAATCAGGTGGCAGCCGCTTCGGTGGTGCAGGGCGCGCTGACCATTGCCAGCAACCTAGGCACGGTGAACGTCAATCAAGGCCAGTTCGGCACCTCGACCTCCACCGCCGTGAGCCCGATCGCCAACGCCCCCGCAGCGGTACAGGCCTTCCTCAACGTCGCCGCAGCCATCAACATGCCGAACAACTTCCCGGTGGTGACGCAGAGGGCGGCAGAGGCATCGAAGGCAGTTTCCGATGCCAAGGTCGCGGCTGACAAGGCAGCAGCAGCAGCAGCAGCAGCGAAAGCGACGGCGGCTAGTGCCACCGCCACGGCGGCACAGAAAGCCCAGGCAGCAGCCGCTGCGGCTGCAGAGGCAGCCAAAGCGACGGCTGCGCAGGCAGCGGCGACTACGGCCCAGCAAACTGCCCTGCAAGCGACGCAGAATGCGATCGCTACTTTGGCGACGGCAGCAGCGGCCGTAAAACCAGCGGCACTGCCGACTCCGGCATCTGTTAACGTTGCGGAGGCCGTGGTCAAGGCAGCACAGGCGGCGCCGATGGCCAGCGTTGCTGCGATTCAATCGCTGGTGACCGCATCCCTTACGGCGACCACTGCGACGGTAGCTGCTGCCAACGCGGCGGTGACCAGTGCCAACACTGCGGCGGCGCAGGCGCAGACCGCGGCCACCCAGGCGGCGGCGGCGACCAACCCGCAGGCGGCGGCGGTTGCGGTGGCGGCAGCCCAAGCAGCAGCCAACGCGGCGAGCGCGCAGGCGATCTCTGCGGCGGCACAGACGGCGGTGACCATCGTGGCAACGACTACGGCGGCCACCGGTCCCGGTAGCCTGGCAGCGGCAGCGACAGCGGCTGCCAACGCCAATACGGCGGCGACCACGGCAGCGACAGCGGCAACCAACGCGGCGGCGGCAGCTACTACCGCCACGGCGGCAGGTGCAACCGCGGCGCAAATCGCGGCGGCCACGACTTCGGTTAACACCGAATTGGCGACGACGACGACGGCAACCGCCGACGCCGGTACTGCCGCAGCTGCTGTGGTGACCACCACCACCACGACCACCACGACCACCACGACGGAGCCGACTGTGACCCCGATCGTCCCGGAGCCGCTCCCGAATTGCGGCCCGAGCGGTTGCTGACGGAGTAGCGGCAAGAAAAGCCCGGCGCATTGCCGCCGGGCTTTTTTTCGTCCGCAGGAATCGTCCAATGATTGAAACAGATGCGGCCCAAGACGGGGCGGGGGCATGATGCGCAGGCTGTCGGTCCTGCTGATTGCCGCCCTCTGCGCGCTTTCCTTCCTTGCCGCGCGGCAGACTCTATCGGACTTTTACACCCACACTGCAGCGCTGGAAATCGAGACGTGGTCGCGCCCCGGCTTCAGGCGGGAGGAGGATGCGCTGCCGCAGGTCATCGAGCGGCTGGGGCGAGCCTTGGCGATCGCGCCGGACAATGCGTGGGCCCTCGAATTCATGGGCGCGATGCAATTCGAAACGGTTCGCGGCGCCACCGATCCGCAGGCTGCAGTGGCGGCGGTGCGCAAAAGCCGGGATAGTTTCCGCAGGGCCCTGCGGCAGCGGCCGACGGCTTCACAGACGTGGGTCAATCTGGCCCTGGCCAAACAGTCCTTGGGGGAACTCGATGGCGAGTTCTTTGCTGCCTTGGAGCAGTCGGCACGTTATGGGCCGTGGGAGCCGCCGGTCCTCGTGATCGGCCTACAACTTGGGCTGGGCGCCTGGGATCGGGCCAGCCCGGCGCAGCGCGAGGGAATTTTGCAGATGCGCGATCGTGCCGTGCAACGGGATGTCGCGTCGGTCAATCGCATCGCTCGGGATTATAACCGCCCCGAACTGACCTGCGATCCAAAGGCGCCGAAATCGGCCGATGGCAGTCCTTGTCCACGGCCCCCGTCATGAGCACCCGCCGCGAACGGCATGCCCCCATCGTGGCGTTTGTCGCCTACCTGCTGCTGATCCTGTGGCTGCCGCTGCCATTCGGCAGCAATCGACCAGTGGCTTGGGGCGTGGCTGAATTGTGGGTGTTTGCACTGTCCATCGCCTGGCTGGGCCAATATTTCCGTGGCAGGGTCGATCCAGGCTCTGTACTGAGGGGAGCATGGCCGGTCCTGCTGTGCCTCTCGCTTTGGCTGGCCTATGTCTGGCTGCAACGGCTGCCGCTGCCCATCGACTGGCTGGCGGCGATCTCGCCGGAAACTGCGCGTGCCCATGCCCTTGCCGCGCACCCGGAGACGCCGGCCTTCGCCCCCCTGATGCTGGACCTGCACGGTGGGCTGCACGCGGCGCTCAAGAGCACCGCCTACGTGCTGTTTTTCTTCCTGACGCTGGCGCTGCTGGAAACCCGGCGGCGCATCCGGATTGCAATCTACACTCTGGTGATTTCCGGCCTCGTGCAGGCAGTCTACGGGGGCGTCTCTGCACTGGAAATGCAGGGGGAGTCGGCGCGCGGCACATTCGTAAACCGCAACCACTTCGCCGGCTATCTGGAGATGTGCCTCGCCGTCGGCCTGGGCATGCTGATTGCGAACCTCACCGGCAGGAAGGCACACAACCTCCGACAGTTCCTGCGTGATGCGGCGGAACTGATCCTCGGTCCGCGCATGCGTCTGCGCCTCGCCCTGGTGTGCATGGTAATCGGCCTAGTGCTGTCGCGGTCGCGCATGGGCAACACCGCGTTCTTTTCCAGCCTGTTGGTGGCGGGAGTGATCGGCCTGGTCTTTTCCAGGCACGCGACGCGCTCGATGGTGATCCTGATCGCCAGCCTGATCGTGATCGACATCGTGATCATCGGTTCCTACTTCGGCGTCAGCCAGGTCGCGGAGCGGATCGAAAAGACCACGCTCGCAACCGAAGACCGCCCCGATATTGCAGGCCATACGCTGGAGATGTGGCAGGCGTTCCCCGTGTTCGGCTCCGGCCTTGGCTCCTACCACGTGGTGTTTCCGCGGTTCTCGGGTCCGGAGGTGCCCGTCACCCCGACCCACGCGCACAACGACTACTTGCAGTTCCTTGCCGAAACCGGGGTGGTCGGCATTCTGTTGCTTGGGGCGGTCGTCGGCCTTTCGCTGTTCGCCGCGCTTCGCGCCCAGTACCTGCGCGGTGATCCGCTGGCCCGCGGCGTGGCTTTCGGCGCCGTGATGGGCATCACTGCCATACTGATTCACAGCACCACGGACTTCAACCTGCAGATACCCTCGAATGCCATGACCTTCATGTTCGTCCTGGCGCTGGGCTGGATCGCGCTGAATTTTGAGCGCCGGAAGCACTCTTCAAGCCGAAACTTGCGCGACGATGACGATGACGCGGGATAGGTGGGATAGGTGTCTTGGGCTTGCCATGACCGAGGTCTCCGGCTGACGCCGAAGGCTGCGGATGGCCGGCGCTCAGTTCGCGCTCAATCCACGGTCAGTCCGCGGTTGCAGATCAGGTCGGTCCGCATGCCTGGAACGAACTTCCATTGTTCGGTGTCGGCCAACCAAGCCTCCCGCAGATCCGGCCGGTCGCCTCCCGAGGCACTCGTGATCGCCACTGTGCCGTCGAAGTTCTCGTCTTCGCCTCGGCATCCCATCAGACGCTCGCCTGGCCCGAGTTCGGGACAAAAATGATTGCGGGTGACCGGACCGGTCCCTTCCGGAAGGTCACGAACCTGGTTCAGGGTGACTTTGGTCTTGCCGGAGCAGTTCCAGATTTCGATTGTGCCCTGGAAAAAGGGCGCATCGCCGATCACGAAACCGTGCGCCAGTGAACAACTGCCCGGGCTGGGCAACGCACAGCTAGGCGGCGACGCCGCGACGATCAGCGCCAACGCGAAAATCATGATGAACATGGGCGAATTCTACAACGCGGTCGTCCGGTAATCCTGATAATCCCTAAGCCACGAGCAGACCCAGGACAAGGGGCACGCGCCAAAGACTCGCCCTGCTCAATTCGTCTCCAGGCCGGCAATTCTGGCGGGGCGGTGGCGCACCAGGTTCCATGACTCGTCTTCACCGACGATGGCCGCCGCCGCAATGCGGCCTGGCTCCAGCTCGGGTGGGCGCGCTTCGAGGTTGTGGGCATCGGATGCGAGCACGGTTACCCAGCCCTTGCCCAGCAGATCCACGGCCCGGGCTCGAGCGCCCTCGCCGAAGGCGCCTGCGACGGCGCCTGCGGTGACCTGCAGCAGGCAACCCATCCGGACGAAAGGCACCAGCTTGTCGACGCTGCGCATGACATCCTTGTTGCGTTCGGGGTGGGCAATCATCGGCCGGATCCCCTGCTTGATCAGCCAGGCGACCAGCTTGTCGGCGCCGACCGGAACATGGCTGTGAGGAAACTCGAGCAGCATGACGCGTTCGCCCTGCCACTGGCCAAGCCAGGGAATCTGTTCTTCGCCCACCCAGAACAGGATCTCGTGATCCAGTCTGACCTCGGCCGCGCAGCGTATCTGCAGGGCGATGCCCTCGGCATCGAGGGTGCGTTGGAATTCCGCGGCGGCCGCGCGAATGTTCGAGGCGCTGTTGTTGTAGCGCCCTGCATGCATATGCGGCGTGACGACCGAAGTACGTATGCCGGCGGAAACGGCGTGGCGCGCAAGCTGCAACGCCGAGGCCAAGTCTTCGGGACCGTCATCGATCCCGGGAAGAAGATGGCAGTGAAGGTCAATCACGCCCGCTTGGAAGAATACCCGCTGCTGTAGCTATATCGCTTGCCATAGCCGTAGGCACTGTATTTTCCGTACCCGTAGTAGCGATCGGCCTTTTCCCGGTCGATCTGGTTTATGACGATGCCCAGGACATGGGCCTTTGCATCCCGCAGACGTTCGAGGCCTCCCAGCACCACCTGGTAGGGAGTGGAATCCGCTTTCACGACATAAACCACCGAATGGGCAAACTGCGAGAGGATCAGCGGGTCGCTGACCAACTGTAGCGGCGGGCTGTCGATGATGATGACATCGAAGCTTTCCTCGAGCCACTTCATTGCCTCGGCAAAGCGTATGGAGGAAAGCAGTTCCAGCGGATTCGGCGGAACGACACCACTGGGAATGATGTGAATGCCGAGTTCCTTGTTGAAGTGCAGGCATTCGGACGTCGGGTCGGAACCCGAAACCAGATTGGACAGGCCCTTGCTGCTCGTATCGACGCCGAGAACCTTCGCCACCGTGGGGCGACGCATGTCGGCATCGATCAGGCAGACCTTGCGCACCTGCCCCAAGGCCAGCGCCATGTTGGTGGCCACCGAGGTCTTGCCTTCGCCCGGGATCGAGGATGTCACCAGCAGCACCTTGTGCGGCGCATCGATCGACGACAGCATCACGCCGGTTCGAATCGAGCGTATCGCCTCGGAGAACCCCGGGTCCTTGTCCTTGATGAAGGCAATCTGCAGATCACCCGTTTCGACTTTTCCTTTGATGCGGGGCAATTGACCCAGCAGCGATTCGCGCAACTTGGTGTCCACATCCTCGGCGGACTTGATGGTGTTGTCGAGGTATTCCAGCAGCAACGCCAGCATCACGCCCAGTATCAACCCGACCACGGCGGCGATGCCGATGATTCTGAGTTTCTTGGGGCTGTAGGCGGCTCTGCTAACCACGGCGGGATCCACCACGCGGGCTATGGGAGACTGCAGGTCGCCAGCGACGTTGGTTTCCTTCATGCGGGTCGTGAACATCTCGTACAGGCTCTTGTTCGATGCCACTTCGCGCTCGAGAATGCCCAGTTCGTATTCCTTGCGGTTCATGCCAAGTATGTCGCCCTTGCTTTGCGACAGAGCTCGCTCCACCGCAGTTTCCTGAGCGCGGGCAAGTTCATATTCCTTGGTGATGCTGGTGGTGATCGTGTCAACCTGCCGATGGGTGTTTTCGCGCGCCGCCCGAAGCTCGGCATCTGCCGTCTGGCGCTTGGGATGGTCCGGCCCGTATTTCTTGGCCGCATCCGCCAGTCGGCTCTCGGCAGCCGACTCGACGCTCTTGAGCTGAATGTAGATGGGACTCTTCTGAATCGCCGGTATCGACTCGAGATCAACCTTCGATTTCTGTGCGCCTTGCACCTGCTGATACGCTGCCTCGGCTTCCGCTCTCTTCTGCCGGGCGGACACCAGCCCTTCGGAAAGCTGCTCCAGCTGCTTCGACGCACCGCTCTGTGCCACGCCCTTGGCGTCGATGATCCGCTCACGCTCGCGGAACTGCTGCAAGGCCCGCTCCGACTCTTCCAGCTTCTTGCGCAATCCGGTCAGCCGCTCCGTCAACCACGAACCGGCCTTCTGCGTCATCGCCAGGCGTGCATCCATGTCCGCCTCGATGAAGCCGTCGGCGACCCAGTTTGCAGCGTTGGCAGCAAACTCCTTGTCATGGCTCTCGTAGCTGATCTTGATCAACTGGCTGTTGCGCACCAGCTCGATAGTCAACTCCTTCTTGAACCGGGCGATGACAGCGGCCTGAAGTTTCTCGGACGACCAGGATTCCTCCTCACCCAGCCAGGAAGCAGGCAATAGCTTTCTGAATGACAGGCCGCTGTCCTGCTGCCGGCGCGGGTCCATCACCGGATGATCCACCAGTTTCATCTTGGCCACGATGCGGCGAGCCAGTTCTTCGGACTTGAGAATTTCGGCCTGGGTCTGGTAATACTCGCGGTTGCTGCTCATCGAACTGTAAACCTCTTCGATGCTGACCACTTTGCTCTTATTGGACTCCAGCATCAGAGTCGCGGTCGACCGATAGGTGGGCTGGATCACGAAAACAATCAGCGTCGTCAACAGCGAAATCGCCAGCGCAAGACCCAGAGCGCTCCACTTGTGCTTAGAAATGCTCCGCCGCCAGAAACGCAACTGCTCGGCAAGACGATCGGCATCGTGCTCCGGCCTGTCAATAGGCACATAGACGGGCTGTACTGGTGCAGCGACAGCAGGAAGAACGGGAGCGGCGGGATGATTCATGGTCAGAAAAAGCTCTCTTCAACGGTGATGATGTCGCCCGGGCTCACGATGGTCGATTGATCAACCTTGACCGGCGTCTGCGTCTTGTCATCCTCACGGATCACGAAGATCTTCTCCTTCGAAGCACGTTCCTTGAATCCCCCGGCGAGAGACACCGCCTTGCGGATGGTCAAGCCCGGCTGGAACGGGTATGCACCTGACTTCTCGACCTGCCCATTCACAAAGAAGGGCCGATATTCTTCAATGGTTACCGACACCACGGGATTGAGCAGGTATTTCCCACGCAAGCCGTCGGCGATCAGTGCTTCCAGTTCGGCTACGCGCTTGCCCAGCACCCTGATCTCGCCGATGATAGGAAATGAAATCGTCCCGGCATCGCTGAGCCGAATTTTTTCGCGCTTCAAGTCATCTTCGCCGAGAACACGAATGCTGACCACATCCCCGGAACCCAATCGATATGTAGACAACAGGTTATCGACTGTCGTCGCCCCCTGCGCAGAAGACGCAAATGACATCGCCCAAAAGCCTGCGAGAAGCAGGCATTTGTACAGTCCACTCATTGAAAGATGCCTCTCACGGTAATAGCCGGAACAAAAAAATAGAGGGGGAATATCCCCCTCTAATTCTATCAAATGACTTACAGAAGAACTAGCGCGTCGGCGTCAGATTGCGGCATTGAGGAAGATGCTGTAGATATTTTTCTTGTACCCGGGATCCGTGCCGACAAAGTTGGACGAGGTCTTTTCGGTCCTGTCGTAGCCGACGCCGAGCTTGACGTTGCGCGTCCACTTGTAGTTGAGCTTGAGGCCCAAGGCGGAAATCTTGTCCTTCTGCGAGCCGCTGACGGGGCGGGTATCGGTTGCCGAATACTCGTAGGTGGATTCAGTGAAATTGTAGGAGAGCGCCGTGGAGAACTGGCTGCTCCATGCATGGTTCCAGGTGGCGCCATGGCGGGTGTCACGTGACGCGCTCGCAACAGTCGACTCGCTAGGCAGTCGGCTGGTGACAAAATCGAAGTTGGAGTAGGTCAGCGGGCTCCACTTGACCGCTCCCTCCCAGCCCGACTGCGAGAAGTCTGCACGCGCCGCATCCGAGAAGTTTTTCTTCACGGTGCCGACCTTGAAGATGCCCGTGGTGTTGGCCGTGGCTTCCCAGGTCACACCGGCCTGGTACTTGCGGTCGGTGCTGTCGAGCGTGGTCCAAGTGGCGAAGGAATTCGCCTTGTAGTCGTAGTTCGTCTGAGACACGAGCAAGACCAGCTGCGTCTTTGGCGCGATGCGCCAGAAGAAGGTGCCGCCGAGCTTGGCGTCGTCACGATCGCGCTTGGTGTTGTCGGGATCGCCAGCTGCGTCGAAACGGAAGTTGTCGAAGCGCTTGCTGATCCAGCCCGCTTCAACTTCAAACCTGCCCTGCGCCCCTTCGGCGCCGTAGCCGTATAACGCGTTGAGCGAGGTCTGATGGTACTCGTCCGGCGCAATATGCCCAACGCCGGGAACCGATCCGCGCGCGTCGTGACCCTGCATGTATTCGGCACCGAGCTTCAGGCCGGCACGGCCGGAGAACTTCCAGGCGGCATTGGCGCTGAGCGCCTGATCGGTGTAGCTGTCTGTACTGGAGTAGCTGTGGCTGCCATGCTCGACCTTGTAGCCCACGTCATACACGTGAGGACCATCCTTGGCTTCGAGCTTGATCTTCGGTGCCACGATGAAAATATTCGAGCTGCTGCGAGTCCGTGACTGGTGCTGGGAGTAGACGTTATCGTCGCTCTTGAAACCCAGATCGACTTCGGGATAAACCGTCACCGGCCCCCAAGGCACGCCTGACGGCTTGCCGGAATCCTGCGCAATTGCAGGAATGGCAACGCAGAACAACGATGCCACAGCGGCACTAATCAGACGGACATCAAGTTGTGAGTTCTTTTTCATTCGGCATCATCCCTGAAGGCCACTGAGACCACGAAAATTAAAACCGTTGTTACAACAATGAATTGCTCGAACTTCATGACGCAATCCCTTAAGATTCCTAGACCTTCGCACGAGCATACATGACTTACTCCGACGAAGAATCCCGAAATAGCCTGTAAATGCCCAGTATGTCGCGGAAATACCACAAACACTGTGAGGCGTCGATTACTGCCAAAAACCCTTCAATCGCAAGTCGGACAGCTTGACGGAACTATTCAATAGACTATCTACCACGCCCGCCGCACGCCTGTGCCCACGTCCAGCAGCCCGAGTATACCATTCGAGCGCCTTGCCGGTATCCCTTGCGCCTCCTTGTCCATCATTCTGCATTTCGGCAAGATTGTACATGGCATCCGCATCGCCTTGCTCGGCAGCCTGCTGAAAAATGCTTCGCGCTGTGTCCAACTGTCGGGGAACTCCCGCTCCATCGCGATAAAGCTCGGCAAGGCGATTTGCGGCAGCGATGTGGCCGGCTTCATGGGCCTTGGCGAACCACCCAGCGGCTTCCTTTTTGTCGACGCCGGCCGCAGATTTTGCGAGCAGCGTGGCCAGCGCGTATTGCGCTTCGCGGTGCCCCGCCACCGCCGCCACACGAAACGAACTCCGCACTTTGTCCAAATCAGACTCTCCATCGCCTTGCCGCAAACGGCCCAACAGATAATGGGCAACCGGATCCCGCGTTTCTGCCGCTCGCGCCAGCCAGTCGCCGGCCGCCTTCCTGTCCATGGCCATACCGTGTCCCGCCAGCAGTTGCGTCGCTACGGCGAGTTGCGCGCCGACATGTCCCTGATTCGCAGCCTTGATGAACCAGCCATAGGCGCTCGCGTCATCGCGCTGCCCCTCCATTTGCGTCGCCAGCATCCAGCCCAGAAAGTACTGTCCGTCCGCGTCCCCCAGCCGAGCAGCACGCTCGAACAGTTGCCGGGCGGCGTCGGGCGTCTCGGGCTGTTTGTCTTGCAGCAGCAAACGCCCCAAAGCCGCCATCGCGCTCGCTTCGCCTTTGTCAGCGGCGGAGCGATACCAGCGCTTAGCCTGCGCGACACTTTTTGCCGTACCGCGCCCATCCTCGTGCAGCCACCCCAATAGCGTGGCGGCGCGCGGATGACCTGCTTCGGCCGCAGATAGCAGCATGGGTAGGGCACGTACATATTCGCCCAGCGTTGCATAGGTCATTCCGACTTGCCACTGCGCTTCGGTATCGCCTTGCCGAGCCTTTCTTACCTGACCGATAAAGTTCGACCGGTCCTCGTTCTGTTCGTATGTGAGATCACCCATCGCCAGCCCACCGGCCGCGGCCTGTCCTACGGCAAACCCCAGGAGGAACACACAGCAAACAATGTACTGCCAGCACCGTTTCACAGTGGTCTTTCCTCAGGAAATTTGAAACCGACAACCGACTTCCGAATGAGCCTTCGATCCGCAGCCCGGTTCATTTGCTTGACCTTCACGGGGTAGACGGAGAGCTTTTGCGCAAAGGCCTCGATCCGATCAGCCGGCAGCAGAACAGCCGGTTTGCCCTTGCCTGAGATATACAAGGACTTGTGCGAAGGATTCAATGCCAATACTTCCGAGACAGGCAAGCCGGCCATGCGCGCAACCGACTGGATATCCAGGGGAACGGGAACGTCGATTCCGGCAAAATAGGGGGCATTCGGGATTTCGGCCAATGCCACTCCGTGCAACTCCGGGCTCATCACGATATTCCGAATCGCCATGAGTTTTGGTACGTAATACTTGGTTTCCTCGGGCAAGTTCAGGCTTTCGTAATCGGCCGCAAGCCCTTTCGCCTGATTGCGCTGAACGGCCCTCAAGACCGCCTCCTCGCCCCAGTTATACGCGGCGAGGGCGAGTTGCCAATCCTTGAAGATGTTATGGAGAAACTCAAGGTAGTCCAGCGCGGCATCGGTCGATGCGATGATATCGCGCCGGGCATCATAGTGATCGGTGAGTTTCAGGTTATATCGGTGAGCGGTGCCGGGAATGAATTGCCACAAACCTGAAGCCTGGGCACTCGAGAGCGCTCCCGGCTCGAATCCGCTTTCGACGATGGGGAGTAGCGCCAACTCCATCGGCAGGCCTCGCTTTTCTACCGCTTCAACGATATGGAAGAGATAGCGGCGCGCCTTCTGGCTGATATTGGCGACGAGATCCTTGCGATGGCTGTACCAGAGTTCCCGCTCGGCAACCAGTGACCCCTTCAGCGGTGGCAAGGCCAATCCATTGCGAATCCGATCCCAAACGTTGCGGACCGGGCGTAGCTGCTTGTCAGAGAACTCTTCTTCGCCGATATCGAGCAAGTAGGCGCGACGACGGTCAATGACGAGACCCAGATGCACTTCCGGTTTGAGGCCGGGTCCGATCTCGTCCAGCACCATGGGCGGGTAGATAAAACTCTGACGACCCAACACACCCTCTTCGCCAGCCCAAGCGGCGTGTGTCGAAACCATGATGAAGGAAGCCAGCGCGAGAAATAGTCGAGTCATGCAACCACCTGCTGGAAGGAGGCAAAATTATACGCCTCCTATTTCCTTGATGCGTCAATCGCCGGCACAGTCACGGCGCCCTGGGCAGAAGTTGCATCGGGCGTCGGTGAACTCTGCCGATCAAGCCAGTCAAGTACCTGCCGAGCCTGGGAAACGCCGTTTGTTTCGGCTTGTACCAGGAAGGCGCGAGCTCTCGCGGGATCCTTCTTCTCACCGACCCCGATGGCCCACAGCCGGCCGGCATTGAATTGCGCGGACCCGAGGCCCGTCTGCGCTGCCAGTTCGTACCAGCGCATTGCCTCTTCCAGATTTCTGGTGGTGCCGCGTCCCATCTCGTAGATCTCACCCAGATTGTTCTGGGCATCGGCATCGCCTTGCTCGGCTGCCACCTTGTAGAGGCGGATAGCACGCGACACATCCACCGGCCCCCCTTGGCCGGATATCAGCAAATACGCCAATAGAGTCTGGGCGCGCGGCCGCCCCAGACTCGCTGATTCAATCAAATAGCCCCTGGCGCAGACGTAGTCCTTCTCCTTTCCGCCAAACTCTCCGAGACACCGACGCCCCATCCATTCCTGCGCGGCCGCGTGACCCCGCTGCGCCGCACGCTCCATCTGCACCCATGCTTTCTCAGGGGAAGACTCCATCAGACACTGCGCAGCATGCCAGCCGGAAGGCGCGAGTTCATTTGCTGCCGCGATGAACTCGGCGCATGACTTGTCTACATCCTTTTCCAGCAGCACCCCCCGACCAAGAAAAAAGCCTGTGGCCTGTCTGGCCTTCAAATCGCCCTTCTGTGCCATGCTACGTATTTGAAGCCCCGTGTCATGGAAATCCTTCGCCAGCTTCTGGGCGAAATGCTGAGCTTTCTTGCGATCGCCCACCGCCTCCGCCTGTAGCACGATGTCTATCAGTGACACTGCAGCACGAGCCAAGCGCTCTCTGGCCGCCACGTCGCGCGGATTGCCGGTCAGGATCCGGCGTGCGGCGGCCACTTCCGCATCGAGACTGGCTTCATCCGTAGGAGCCTTAGATGAAGGCATAGGGGTTCCACGACGGTTCAGATTGTTCGCTGACGCTTTTGTTTTGGCGGTGGCTTCGATCTTGGCTTTAGCTTTAGCTTTGGCCTTGGCGCTGGCGTTCGCCTTTGCTTTAGCTGCGGCCTTGGCTTTGGCTTTTGCGTTAGTCTTGGCTTTGGCGACCACCGCCGCTTTGGCCTTTGCATTTGCCTGGGAGGTGGGCTTGGCTTGGCCAAGCACATGCATTGGGGCCTGCGCCAGCCACAACATCAGCAGGACGCAAAATGCTCTCCAGGCCGCCTTAAACTTCATCGTAAGGACGGAACCGGATCAGGCAGACAGCGGTGGGATCAGACGCTTGGCAGTTGCCTGCAAGCGTACAGGATGCTTGAGAGCAGCAACATATAGGCTCCAAAGCACAAGAAACGCAATAAACATTGCAACTTCGGGCACACCGTTGCGCTCCGCCGCTATGCCGATCACGCCATACATGACCGAACATCCAGCCATGATCGCCACGACCTGATTGACCGAGTATCCCGCCTTCAGCAAGATATGGTGCATGTGCTGTTGATCCGCATGGAAAGGGCTCTTGCGTTGATGCAAACGCAGCAACATGACGCTGCCCATGTCGAGCAGGGGTACCGCCAGAATCCATACCGCGGTAATCGGGTGGATCAGTGAAGTTGGGGATCCGGCCAGTTTGACGCAGTACCAGGCGAGCAGCATGCCGATCACCATACCACCCGTATCCCCCATGAAGACCTGCGCCTTGGAGCGTCCGGGCAGCCGGAAGTTGAGCGACAGAAAGCCAAGTATTGCTCCCGCAAACAGCAACAGCTCAAATAGCAGATCCTGCGAACTCCCTGCCATCGCAAGATACCCCAAGAGCACCACAGGAACCAGGGAAACACTGCCGGACAGTCCATCGAGACCGTCGATCATGTTGATCGCGTTCATGACCCCGACGAAGGAGATCACCGTCACCATCAACGACCATTTACCGAGGTCGATTACGCCCACCCCGATCAGATCACCGAGATGCGTGACCCACACCGATGTTCCGGAAACAATAACAACCGCACCCAAAGCTTGGGCCACAAACTTCGCACGATGACTCAGTTCGCGCGAATCGTCTGCCACGCCAATGGTCGTCACCAGCAGCAATGCAGCAAGCAGGCTCCAACTCCCGAAGGGAACGCAGCCAATTGCGACCTGCAACACCAGGAGCGTCAGCAGCATCGCCAAGCCACCCACCAGCGGCGTGGGATGATCATGCACCTTGCGATGCCCCGGATGATCAATTAGACCCCAGCGCGGTGCGAAGAGCATCAGGCCCTTGGTCAAGCCCGCCGAAACTATCGGAGCCAGAACAACCAAAATCCATTGTCCTCCTCCCGAAAACTCAAGCATGCTCCCCCTTTCCAAGCCATCCCGACAGCGGCCGTCGTCCGGTTGGGTGCGTTCGAACGACCACCCATTTTGGCTATTCTATCTCCTGACGCTGCCGTGACATCGAAGGAAAAAAACCGGGCAACAAAAAGGGCTTCTGTCTTTCGACGGAAACCCTTGCTGTCAAATGGTCGGGGTGGAGGGATTCGAACTCTCGACATCTTGCTCCCAAAGCAAGCGCGCTACCGGGCTGCGCCACACCCCGAACTCGGCCATTTTACCGAACCCGGTCTATGGGGGTCAATCGCATTCCGACGAGCTGAGCAAAAAACCTTGACTTGCGGTAGCCCTCCGTTTCGTTTATAAAGCCGGTTCTCCGAAAATACGGACTCTCTGCAATGGCTGAAGATCTGCTGCACAAGAAGCAATTCCCGCCCTACACCCCGAAAAAGGGTGAGGACTACATGAGTACGAAACAACTTGCTCACTTTCGCGCCATCCTGACGTCTCTCAAGGACGAACTGAGCGAGGATATCGAGCGCACGGTACATACCATGCAGGACGAGGCCACCGTGTTCGCCGATCCGAATGATCGCGCCAGCCAGGAGTCCGACATTGCCCTCGAACTGCGCAACCGCGACCGGGAGCGCAAACTGATCAAGAAGATTGACGAATCGATTGCACGCATCGAGAGTGGCGAGTACGGATACTGCGATTCCTGCGGCGTCGAGATCGGTCTCAAGCGCTTGGAAGCACGCCCAACCGCCACGCTGTGCATCGACTGCAAGACACTCGAGGAGCACCGCGAAAAGCAGGTGGGCAAGTAGGCGGTAGACGGCTGCGGAAGCACCAGGCAACAAAAAAGGACGCCGCGGCGTCCTTTTTTGTTGCCTGCAAATGAAGCCCTATTCGGCCGCGGGAGCAGGAGCGGCCACTTCTGCAGCGATGGCTTTCATCGACAGCCGCACGCGGCCCTTGTCATCGGTCTCAATGACCTTGACCTTCACTACCTGGCCTTCCTTGAGGTAATCGGCGACCGCATTCACCCGTTCGGTGGCAATTTGCGAAATATGCAGAAGACCATCCTTGCCAGGCAGCAGGCTGACGATGGCGCCGAAATCGAGCAGACGCAGCACGGTACCTTCGTAGATGCGACCGACTTCTACCTCGGCAGTAATGTCCTCGATGCGCTTCTTGGCCATCTGCGCCGCATCGGCATTCACCGACGAAATAGTGATCGAGCCGTCGTCTTCGATATCGATCACACAGCCTGTCTCTTCGGTCAGGGCACGGATCACGGCACCACCCTTGCCAATCACGTCACGAATCTTTTCCGGATTGATCTTCATGTAGATCATGCGCGGCGCGAAGGTGGAAACTTCCTCGCGATGCCCGGACATCGAAGCCTTCATCTGGTTCAGGATGTGCAAACGTGCCTCTTTGGCCTGGGCCAGCGCAACCTGCATGATTTCCTTGGTGATGCCCTGAATCTTGATGTCCATCTGCAAGGCAGTGATGCCTTCTTCGGTGCCAGCAACCTTGAAGTCCATGTCGCCAAGATGATCCTCGTCACCAAGAATGTCGGTCAGCACCGCAAAGCGGGAACCTTCCTTGATCAGGCCCATGGCGATGCCCGCTACGTGAGCCTTTAGCGGCACGCCTGCATCCATCAGGGCCAGCGAGCCCCCACAGACGGAGGCCATCGACGACGAACCGTTCGACTCGGTGATTTCAGACACAACGCGCATCGAATAGCCGAATTCCTCGGGCGACGGCAGCACGGCCAGGAGTGCGCGCTTGGCCAAGCGCCCGTGGCCGATTTCGCGACGCTTCGGCGTACCGACTCGGCCAGTCTCGCCGGTGGCATAGGGAGGCATGTTGTAGTGGAGCATGAAGCGATCGCGATATTCGCCCTGCAACGCGTCGATGATCTGCTCATCGCGGCCCGTGCCCAGGGTGGCGACAACCATCGCCTGCGTTTCACCGCGTGTAAACAGGGCTGAACCGTGGGTACGGGGCAGCACGCCGTTGCGGATGACTATCGGGCGCACCGTGCGTGTATCACGACCATCGATGCGCGGTTCGCCGTTGAGAATCTGGCTGCGGACAATCTTGGCCTCCAGATCGAACACAGTGTTGCCGACGAGATTGGAATCCGGTGCGTCCTCGACACCCTCGGTCAGAGCGGCGATGGTCTTCTTGGTGATTTCGCGGGTCTTCAGCGTACGCGCCTGCTTGCTGGTGATGCGATAGGCTTCGCGCAGTTCGGCTTCCGCCAGTTCTGCGACACGAGCGATCAGCGGCTCGTTCTTGGCCGGCGGCAGCCAGTCCCATTCCGGTTTGCCGGCAACCTCCACCAGTTCGTTGATAGCCTTGATAGCGGCCTGCATCTGCTCGTGGCCAAAAACCACGGCGCCCAGCATGATCTCTTCAGACAGTTGATTGGCTTCAGATTCGACCATCAATACGGCACCTTCGGTACCGGCAACGACCAGATCCAGTTGCGCCGTTTCCAGTTGAGTCTTGGTCGGGCAAAGCACGTACTTGCCATCGATGTAGCCGACGCGGGCAGCGCCGATCGGGCCACTGAACGGAATGCCGGAAATCGCCATCGCGGCCGAGGCACCGAGCATTGCGGGAATGTCCGGATCGATTTCGGGGTTGCACGACATCACCGTACAGACCACCTGCACTTCGTTGTAGAAAGCCTCGGGAAACAGAGGGCGCAGCGGACGATCGATAAGCCGGCAGGTCAGGATTTCCTTCTCCGACGGACGTCCCTCACGCTTGAAAAAACCACCCGGGATGCGGCCGGCGGCGTAAGTCCGCTCCTGATAATCGACGGTCAGCGGGAAGAAATCCTGCCCCGGCTTGGGGTTTCGCGCGCCCACCACGGTGGCCAACACAACCGTGTCTTCCATGGTAACCAGGACGGCGCCGCCTGCCTGGCGGGCGATTTCGGCAGTTTCAAGCGTAACCTTATGGTCACCGTAGGCAAAACTCTTCTTGATCGGATTCAGCACAAAAATTCCTTTCAGCAAAAATTAAAAGCCGGCACAGCCATCATGGCTGTACCGGCCTGTTAAGCAAGCCTGCGCAGTATCTGGCGCAAAGCGCATCGCGCGTTGGGGATGACCCGGAACGGCGCTTGATAAAAAATTACTTGCGCAGACCAAGGCGCTCGATCAGCGAACGATAGCCGTCGACGTTCTTGCGCTTGAGGTAATCCAGCAACTTGCGGCGCTGGCTGACCATCATGAGCAGGCCGCGACGTGAGTGATGATCCTTGGTATGTGCCTTGAAGTGACCCGTCAGGTCATTGATGCGCGCGGTAAGCAGCGCGACCTGGACTTCGGGAGAGCCGGTGTCACCTTGGGCACGCTGGTAGTCGGTGACAATCTTGGCTTTGTCGGTAGTGGAAATTGCCATTGTGGTTTCCTTGCTGATCCTGTGATGTTGGGCTCTTGGAGAACCGTGGATTATAGCGTTTTGGATACGATCTAATCAAGTATTGAAGGCTAATTTGTCGCTCAAGCGCTGGAGACCAGCCGCAGTGGTTGCAGCCAGCCGTCCGCGGTCTGCCGGCAAACACCGATGAAGCAGTGTTCTGCGTCATAAACGCGCAGCCGGGCACCCTCATCGGCCGACCAGCGAACCGCCTGACCGTGCCGCAACCGCACAGCATCGGCAGCATCAAGCCGGGCTTCGACCAGGTCCGTCAGGAGGGAATCGGGCGGCAGCAACAGGGCGTCGCGGGCTTCGGCAGCCAGAGCTTCGAGCATCGCCATGGAATGCGCTTGGGCAACATCGAGCATGCCGATGCCGGTGCGGCGCAATGCGGCAAGGTGCGCCCCGCAACCCAGGCGATCGCCAATGTCGGCGGCCAGAGTTCGCACATAGGTTCCCTTGCTGCACCGGACTTCGAACACAAAGCGCCCGTTGGCAAGGTCATCTCCCCCGTCAAGCAGGCGCAGTTCATGAATGCTGATGCGGCGAGCCACCCGCTCCACTTCGATCCCGGCGCGGGCGTATTCGTAAAGAGGCTTGCCGTCACGCTTCAAGGCCGAATACATCGGCGGCACCTGTTCGATTTCACCGACGAACGCCGCCAGTGCGGCTTGCACCTCCGAATGGCCGACCGCCACTGGACGACGCTCCAGCACCGCTCCCTCAGCATCCGCTGTATCGGTGATGACGCCAAGTTGTACTGTTGCCACGTAACGCTTGTCGGCGTTGAGCAACTCGCCGGAGAACTTGGTTGCCTCGCCGAAACACAAGGGCAGCAAACCGGTCGCCAACGGGTCAAGCGTCCCGGTATGCCCCGCCTTCTCTGCGTTGTAGAGCCGGCGCGCGGCTTGCAGTGCGTGATTGGACGAGAGCCCGAGGGCCTTATCCAGCAGCAACACACCGTCGAGGCGGCGACGCGCGGGTTTGCCACCTTCCCGACGCGGCGCGTTCACTAGTCCTGCAACTTCTTGTCTGACTCAACCGCGTCGTCGATCAGTTTCGAGAGGCGTGCGCCCTCCTGGACCGATGGGTCAAAGACGAAATGCAGCTCGGGAATATGATGAATACGAATCCGGCGACCCAACTCGCGGCGCAGGAAGCTGGCAGAATGCTTGAGCCCCTCATCAATCATCGTATTTGCTGCGGGATCCGCCAAGGATGTATAGAACACCTTGGCGTGCGCATAATCCGCCGTGACTTCGACAGCAGTCAACGTCACCAGTGTCAGTTTCGGCGCGATGCGCAAGTCCTTGAGATGGAAACGCAGCAGATCGGCCAACTCGCGGCGAATCTGCTCTGAAACGCGGTCAGAACGCGCATAGCCATGCCCCGAACCGCGTTTTGTCGCCATCGACTTCAGCCCAGCGTGCGGGCGATTTCCTGGACCTCGAACACTTCGAGTTGATCGCCAACCTCGACGTCGTTGAAGTTCTTTAGGCTCAAGCCGCACTCAAAGCCCTCCTTGACCTCGCGGACGTCATCCTTGAACCGCTTGAGCGAATCCAGCTCACCCGTATGCACGACCGTGTTATTGCGTAGCAGTCGCACCGAAGCGTTGCGCTTGACGAGGCCGGACAGCACCATGCAACCCGCGACGGCACCGATCCTGGAAATCCGGAAGACCTGACGAATCTCGACCAGGCCAAGCACAACCTCCCTCTTCTCCGGTGCCAGCATTCCTGACAAGGCAGCCTTCACTTCATCCACAGCCGCATAGATGATGTTGTAGTAGCGGATATCAACGCCAAGACTCTCGGCGGCCTTGCGCGCGCCCACATCGGCACGGGTATTGAAACCTATCACCACGGCTTTCGACGCGGCAGCCAGGTTGATGTCGGACTCGCTGATGCCACCGACACCCGCATGAACGATGGTGACCTTGACTTCGCCTGTCGACAGCTTGATCAGAGACTGCACCAGGGCTTCCTGCGAACCTTGCACGTCGGCCTTGATGATCAGCGGCAGAGTCCTGATCTCGCCTTCGGCCATCTGCTCGAACATGTTTTCCAGCTTTGCCGCCTGCTGCTTGGCCAGCTTGACGTCGCGGAATTTGCCTTGGCGGAACAGGGCGATTTCGCGCGCCTTGCGCTCGTCGACGAGGACCATGCCTTCGTCGCCAGCCGCCGGCACATCGGTGAGGCCCTGAATTTCGACTGGAATCGAAGGACCAGCAGAATCGATAGCCTTGCCGTTTTCATCGAGCATGGCGCGTACACGCCCGAACACGGCGCCTACCAAGAGTATGTCACCGCGACGCAGCGTTCCCGACAGGACCAGAATGGTCGCCACCGGGCCCTTGCCCTTGTCGAGACGGGCCTCGATCACCAGACCCTTGGCCGGGGCTTCCACCGGGGCCTTGAGTTCCAGCACCTCTGCCTGCAGCAGCACCTGCTCGAGCAGGCTGTCGATGCCTTCTCCGGTCTTGGCCGAGACCCCAACGAAGGGAGCGTCGCCGCCGTATTCTTCCGGTACCACGCCTTCGGTGACCAGTTCCTGCTTCACCCGTTCCATATTCGCATCGGGCTTGTCGATCTTGGTAACGGCCACGATCAACGGCACGTTGGCCGCCTTCGCATGATGAATGGCTTCCTTGGTCTGCGGCATGACGCCGTCGTCGGCCGCCACTACCAGGATGACCAGGTCGGTCGCCTTGGCGCCACGAGCCCGCATCGCCGTAAAGGCCTCGTGACCGGGCGTGTCGAGGAAGGTAATCATGCCGCGCGGCGTTTCGACGTGATAGGCGCCGATGTGCTGCGTAATACCGCCGGCTTCGCCATGCGCGACGCGGCTCTTGCGGATGTAGTCGAGCAATGATGTCTTGCCGTGGTCGACGTGACCCATCACGGTGACCACCGGGGCACGTGGCAGTTGCGCCACGTCCTTGTGTTCGCCTTCGTCAGCGAGGTAGGCATCCGGATCGTCGAGCTTTGCAGCAAAAGCGATGTGGCCCATTTCCTCGACCACAATCATGGCGGTTTCCTGATCGAGCACCTGGTTGATGGTGACCATCGACCCCATTTTCATAAGAGTCTTGATGACCTCCGTGGCCTTGACGGTCATCTTGTGTGCCAGATCGGCAACAGAAATCGTTTCCGGAACATGAACTTCGCGCACGATGGCCTCGACCGGCTGCTGCGCTGGGGCGTCCTCCGCGTGGCCATGGCGACCATGGCGACCAGCCCCCTTGGAGCCTCGCCAACCGGAAGTTCCGGCATCGCCGCGCGTCTTGATCGCACGCCGCTTGGCGGCGTCATCCTTCCAGGCATCCTTCTTCGCCGGTTTGGCCTTGCCGTCTTCCGGCTTTGCTGCCGGCTTGTGAATGGTGCCGGATACACCGGCGGCAGCCGCGGCCTCTTTGGCCTTCTTGACTTCTGCTTCCGCCAGCTGAGCCTGCTGCGCGGCGAGGCGGGCCTCGGCTTCGGCGCGGGCTCTTGCCTCACGCTCGGCCTTCTCCTTGAATTCGGCCGCCTGAATCGCGGAAAGCTTGCCTTGGCGCTTCGATTCTGCCTCACGCAACGCACGCTGCGCCGGGTCGATTACCGACTTCGGCGCGGGCTTGGCTGCCGGAGCCTCCACCTGGGTGACAACCGCTACGGGGGGCGCTGCCTCCGGTTCCGGAACAGGCTCGGGAGTCGGTGCCACGACAACCACTTCCGGAGCGGGGGTGGGTTCCGGCGCGGCGGCAATAACCGACTCAACCGCAGCAGCTTCGGCAGGGACTTCAACGGCTGCTTCGGCGGCCGCTTCAGCAGCCAGCTCGCTTGCATCGCGCTTTACGAATACGCGCTTCTTGCGGACTTCAACCTGAATCGTGCGTGCCTTGCCGGTGGAATCGGAGGCCCTTATCTCGCTGGTCTGCTTGCGCGTCAGGGTGATCTTGGCTTTGGGCGCGGTTTCGCCATGCGATTTGCGCAGATAGTCCAGCAGCCGCGTCTTGTCCTGTTCGGACAAGGTGTCGTTGGATGCCTGCTTGCTGACGCCGGCCTTGGCCAGCTGCTCCAGCAGCGCAGGCGCCGGCATTTTCAGCTCGGTAGCAAATTGGGAAACTGTCATCAAAGCCATGCGGTACCTCTCATTCTTCTTCGGCGAACCAGTGGGCACGCGCAACAGTTATCAGCGCCGTCGCCCGCTCGGCATCGATGCCGGTCATTTCAATCAACTCGTCGGTCGCCAAGTCCGCCAGCGAATCGCGGTCAATAACACCGTTCTTCGCCAGTTTCGCAGCCAGTGACTTGTCCATGCCATCGAGGGACAGCAAGTCATCGGCCACTTTTTCCAACTGCTCTTCATCGACAATGGCTTCGGTCAACAACATGTTGCGCGCACGGTCGCGCAGCTCGGTCACCGTTGCCTCGTCGAAGGCCTCGATTTCGAGCATTTCCGCGAGGGGAACGTAAGCGATTTCCTCCAGCGTGGAGAAACCTTCCTCGATCAGGATGTTGGCAACTTCCTCGTCGACGTCGAGCTTCTCCATGAACAGGGCACGGATCGAGCTGTGCTCGGTCTCGGACTTCTTCTGCGACTCTTCGATGGTCATCAGATTGATCGTCCATCCGGTCAGTTCGGAGGCCAGACGCACGTTTTGCCCGCCGCGGCCGATGGCGATGGCGAGATTGTCCTCGTCCACCACGACGTCCATGGCATGCCTTTCCTCGTCCACGACGATGCTCTGCACCTCAGCCGGTGCCAGCGCACCGATCACGAACTGGGCGGGATCGGCCGACCACAGAATGATGTCCACGCGTTCGCCCGAAAGTTCATTGGTCACGGCGGTGACGCGCGAACCGCGCATGCCGACGCAGGTGCCTATCGGATCGACCCGCGGATCATTCGATTTGACGGCAATCTTGGCGCGCATGCCGGCATCGCGGGCGGCGGCCTTGATTTCGAGCAGGCCGTCTTCGATCTCGGGCACTTCCAGTTCGAACAGCTTCATGATGAACTCGGGCGCCGTGCGCGACAGGATCAGTTGCGGACCCCTGGCCTGACGATCGATTTTCATCAGCCAGGCCCGCACGCGGTCGCCGGGACGCAGATTTTCCTTGGGAATCATCTGGTCGCGCGGCAACAGGGCTTCGATGCGCCCGGCCTCGATGATGGCACTGCCGCGCTCCATGCGCTTGACCGTACCACTGACCAGGAACTCCTTGCGATCGAGGAAGTCGTTGAGCAGTTGCTCGCGCTCGGCATCACGAATCTTCTGCAGGATCACCTGCTTCGCCGCCTGCGCCCCGATACGCCCGAAATCGATCGGCTCAAGCCCCTCCTCGATGAAGTCCTCAAGCGCAATGTCGGGAATCTGCTGTTGCGCAGCGGTCAGCCCGATCTGCTGTTCCGGATTCTCGACCATGTCGTCGGGAACCACCAGCCAGCGGCGAAAGGACTCGTATTCGCCGGTCTCGCGATCGATGTCCACGCGGACATCGGCTTCGTCGTTGGTACGTTTTTTTGTCGCGGACGCCAACGCCAGTTCAAGCGCGCCAAAAACGATGTCCCGCGGAACATTCTTCTCGCGGGCCAGGGCATCGACCAACAGCAGCAATTCACGGCTCATGTGAGTCCTCCAGCATTAATCAGAACTTCGGCACCAGGCGCGCCCGATCTATATTCTCGAGCGGGAACTGGTGCAGTGTTTCATTCGTTCGCAGGCATACCATTTCAACGCCACCTTCTTCCTGCAATCCCTCCAGCACACCGCTGAAATTGCGCTGGTTGCCCAGCGGAACACGCAGCTTGAGCTGCACTTCCTGCCCGGCGAAGCGCTGGTAGTCAGCGGGTTTGACAAGCGCTCGATCGAGTCCGGGAGAGGACACTTCAAGGCGGTCATAATCGACGTTCTCGACCATGAACACGCGGCTGAGCTGGCTGCTTACCGCAGCGCAATCCTCGACGCTGATGCCGCTCTTTTCCGCGCCTTCCGGCCTGTCGATGAAGACGCGCAGCAGCCGGGCGCGCGGACTGGTCTCGAATTCCACCAGTTCGTAGCCCAAACCAACAACAGTCGTTTCAATCAAATCAAGCAGTTGCATGAAAACTCACAAACGCGTCGCACAAATAGAAAATGGGCCAAAAAGCCCATTCCTTTTCTCTCCCGAGAACGGTGCCAACCAAAGACGAAAGATTATAGCAGAGGCGTCATTTCTCTGCAAAATCAATTCGATTGCCGTCGACTTCGTCGTCGTCAAGCTCGTCTTCGCCATCGCTAACCATGCCGGGATCGGATCCCGCAGGAGCGGTCTTTTGCTCAGGGGGCAGCAGTTTCAACAACTCCGCGACCTCGCTGGGCTCCAGGTCGCGGCACTGGCCGCGCTTGAGGCGCGGCGAGAGATGCACCGGTCCATAGCGCACGCGCATCAGGCGGCTGACCATCAGGCCCACGGCCTCGAACATGCGCCGGACTTCCCGGTTGCGCCCTTCTGACAGAACCACGCGATACCAGCGATTGGCGCCCTCGCCACCGGCTTCCTCGATGAGGCTGAAGCTGGCCAGGCCGTCTTCGAGCTGCACTCCGCTGCGCAGGCGTTCCAGCATCTCTGGTGTCGCCTCGCCCAGAACGCGTACGGCGTATTCGCGCTGGATTTCGTAGCGCGGATGCATCATTCGATTGGCCAGGCCACCGTCGTTGGTGAACAGCAGCAGGCCGCAGGAATTGAAATCCAGCCGGCCAATCGATATCCAGCGTCCGCTCTTCAGCCGCGGCAGCCTGGCAAATACGCTGGGTCGTCCATCGGGATCGTCCTTGGAGACAATCTCGCCCTCAGGCTTGTGGTACACCAGCACGCGCGGCAGGCGCAGGCCGAACTTGAGCTGCACCAGCTTGCCATTGACGCGTATCTTGTCCTCCGGGCCAACGCGCTGACCCACGTGCGCCGGCTCCCCATTGACGCTGACACGACCCGCAACGATCCATTCTTCGAGCTCGCGCCGCGAGCCGTAGCCGGCATCGGCCAGCGCCTTATGCAGCTTGGGCGGGTCGATGAAGACCGGATCGTTGCGGCGTTTTGCGTGCGCCGGCAGCGCCGAGCCGCCGCGAACACGCGGAGCATCGCCCTGGGGCCCCGGACGGCCTTGCGGAGGCCGGAACGGACTAGCCTTGCGCGCCGGGCGCGGAGGACTGTTCCGCTTCCCGTTCGGCGAGGTCGAGTTGCCCGGTGGCGAGGTCGGCTGACCGCTGCT
>Ga0265297_10003796_pt1 | contig 26339 bp, 22 predicted proteins | sample Munlanlwell13791_FD_192502 | JGI IMG/M metagenome (GOLD analysis project Ga0265297, IMG submission 192502) | Leachate microbial communities from a municipal landfill in Southern Ontario, Canada - Leachate well 137-91 | ecosystem: Engineered > Solid waste > Landfill > Unclassified | place...
TGTGCAACAACACCATGATCATCAACTCCATGGCAGGATTTTTTGCCATTCGCTTCCTGGTAGTATAAATGACCGTACTCTCGTCTGCCTCCGCATTCCGGTCGCTGTGTACCAGGGTATTGAGGGCATCCCAACCATGGTAGGCAATCAAGGCAACCCTTCTTCCCGGGATAGACGCCGTGATGACCATCCGGTTACCCTCCTCAAATTGATTGACGATTGCTTTTTGCCCATTGATGTGGGGCAGGCCGAAATGGCCAAGGGTCAACTCATGCTCAAAGGCAAGCCTGGTGCGGTCAACCCTGATCACTCCTCCCGGGATGGTTATTTCGGCCAGATCAATGATGTATCCGACTCCGTTGTTTGGCGGTTTCCGCATGATGGCCTGCCTGTAAAGAACATCCTTCCGGATACCATTGTAAAGCATACTCTGGGAGGTAGTAAAAATGCTGTTCTTTTCTGAATCATTGTCAATTTTCTGTCCGGTGAGGTAGAAGTTTACATCATCGCCTCTCAAATCCCTAGGATCCAGGCTACGGAAGCTATATTCCATTGAAGTTCCTCCATTCGGATTATGGTCCTCCCATGGGAAATGGGTATTGTAGGCCAGCTTCGAATAATTGGGGTCGTCGTAATAGACTTTTCCCGGAATGATCTCTGATGTGCCTGTTTTTCCGTGGTTGACCAAAACTAATCCCGGATTTTCCAAAACAATTTTGTTCGAATTGTTTCCGAGACCTTCCCACATTCCTTCGTTTTCCTTTGCCGTCCAGAAGGGTGAATTGTCCGGCAGGGCCAGACAGATAAAAGGCAGGAACATCAGAAAGGGACTTCCGGCACAACTGTAGTTTTGGATCATGTACTCCTTTTGCCCATAAAATCCCAGGCTGGGAATATCATTGCAATAAAATTCCTCCCTGGTAACAAATTGAAGCAGGGAACCTGAACAAAGACGTCTGGCCCAACCGGCATCAAGCCCTGATTTCTCCTTCAGCATGAAGGCAACCGGGAAGGCTCCTGAGACCCAGGTCCGATAACAGATGCTTCTGGACCACATGTTGATATAACCGTTGCGGGCAAAAAATCCGGTTACGGATTCCATCAGTTTCCGGGCCGATTTTTCAATGATTTCCGCTATTTCGGGATAGTATTGGTCGCCAAAAGTGCGGTTCCAGATGGTGGTGTAAACAATAAAAAGGCTGATGGAGTAGTAGTTGTAGGTCTGCTCAAGGTACCACCCGTCTCCCGAATGATACGATACCACCCACAGCAGATGACTTTTCAGCAACTCGTCATCAATCGCGTAGCCATATTTCTTCAAAAACGAAAGGGTGGTGATGTTGAAAATACGCCAGTTATTCTGGGTTGTCCGGTGATGTGCCCATTTGGATATGGTGACGACCATTTCATCCCTCTGTTTTTCGGTAAACCGGAACCAGATGGTATCAGGCATCAGCAGCAGCGTCTTGAACAATCCTCCAAACTCACAGGTAAACTGATAGTTGGAATCGGGTAAATCTTCAGGTAAAGGCAACGAATTGGCATGTCCGGGGGTAAATGCATTGTAGAGATGCAGGCAATAATAATCACGCAAATTGATGTTGTTGATGGTTGTTGCCGGATCAATGTGGATCAAAGGCGCCGCCAGGGTGAAGGTTCTTTCCAGCGCTTCAAAGTCGGCTGAGCGGTAACGCCATTCCGGGGCGTCGGGCTGCGGATATGTTTTGCCCGGAACAACCGGAAAAGTCAACGGGGTTTCCAGGAATTTGACATGCGTAAAGGCCCTCTCCAACAAATACTTCGCCAATTCAATGTAATGTTTTTTTGACATTCCTGAGAATGGACTTAAATCAAAGTCCGGATTCTCAACTTTAAAAGCTCTTTCCATTTATTTAAATTCTTTGACCAATTATTAATGTAAAGCGCACTAATTCAGCATTATCTATCATTGTCAATTCTCCATTGTCAATTGTCAACTATTTAGTAACCAAGCCAATTTTGCCAAATGGAATTGCTTTAAAAGAAGGCAGGAGCTTAAAAACTTCGGAGGATGGCTTTAACTCAAAGTTCATTTTATCGTAATCGACAAACCCCGGATCACCGCAGGCAATGTAACACTTGCCAATGTAAGACCAGGCAGGGCTTCCGTTGTGGATCATTTTCACATTGATAAACACGTTGTTGTCGATAAAGTTCCTTTTGGGCAGTCCGGGCGAGTCTTCAAAATAGTTGATGAACTTCGGATAGGCAGTCGCATAAGGGGCTTGTTTGTAATTCACTGCAGCTAGCCTTGTTTCAAAAATCCCGCCTTTGTCCAGGCTTGATTTTGCCCATCCCTGCAGACGGTTGTCCAGATGAAATGCAAGCGGACAATCGATGAATATGTTGTTGCGGTAGACATTGTCGTTTCCACCCCCAATCATGATGGTCCGCGAACCTGCCTTGTAGAAAACATTGTCTGTAACCTCCATTCCACAGGCGCCGTCATCGTGGTAAACAGCCATAATCATACCATGGTCGTTCCCGATATGATGGAAAAAATTGTATTGTACTTTGTTGCCAAATTCACTGGGATCCCTGCCATAATAAATTGCCCCCATATCATCCCCATCAATGACTGCATGATGGATGTTGTTGTATTCGATCAGGTGGTCGTTACCGTGTAGCATGATGGCGCTGCCTGGACTGTTGTATATCTCGCAGTTGCGGATGACGTTACCAACGCCATCGATGTTGATGCCCACTTTGTAGGAGCGGTCGAGACGATTAAAATCATGAATCCGGCAATTCTCCACCCTGTTGTTCCCTTTTTCGAGGGTAATCCTGTCGCCACCGCCCAGGCTGATTCCGCCGGTTCCAGTGTTATAGATGTGGCAACCCGAAATGAGTTGCCCGGTCCCGGCTTCCCGGTTAAATGTTGTATTGTTGTAATTGTGTGCCAGGATACTTCCCAAAACCCGGGAAGCAGGGGTTCCTGTCCCGGCATGTTTCAAATCACTCAAAGGCAGAATTCCTTTTCCTATGGAAACCGCTACCTCTCCCAGGTTTCTGAAAACAGAGTTTTCAATCCGGTTATTTTTCCCTTTTTCGATATACATTCCCATTCCCCGGGCACATTCAAAGGTGATGTTGTTGAAATGGATATTGGAACAGTTTTCCAGGACAACAAGCGGCCCTTCCAAAATGGACAATTCTATGCTGTTCAATTTTCCCTCAGGCGGAAAGAAGTAAAGTATTCCCTTTTCACGATCTATGAAATACTCTCCCGGCCGGTCGATTTCTTCAAGCAGGTTGTAGGCGTACCAGCTTTGGAACACCTTGCCCCCCTCAAAACCATACATGGTTGGCTGGGCAGTAGTAATTGTTTTATGGATTAAATCAAGATTGGCGATTTTCACGGCATCGTCCGCATAGCCGTAGCGGAAGAATCCCGAAATCCATATCTCTTTGGCTTTTCCCCAACGATCGGGACGGGAAACCCCGAAGGTGAATTTTCCACCCCGGTTGGAAAAATCCCCGTTACGGGGAATTGATCCGGTATCGAGCACTTTCCCGATGGGGACCAAACTTTCGTTGGGCCAGCGCGAAAGTCGCATCGCTTCATGATTACAAAATAACTCCAAGGGGGCCGGCTGATAGGGACGTCCAAATCCTCTGGGACTTAGAATGCCCAAATTGCTAATCCCCAGCGATTTCAGGTTTATCTGCAAAATGCTCCCCTTTGCTTCGGGGACTATTCTTGCAAGAGTTGCCTTATTCGTGATCTTTTTTGCTTTTTCAACAGAAATAGAAATGCCTCCCGTAAAGCTGACAGTCTCGTTTGGATATGCGCTATAGGTAACCGGTGAACCTTCCACCCCTGAATCTGCTAAACCAAGTTCAAAGCTTTTTTTAAGTTGATATGCGCCCTGGCGAAAAAATACGGTCACAGCCTCCGGTTTGTGGTGTTTAATCGTAATGCGAACGGCATCACGGGCCTTTTCGGGCGTTGCAAAGGGTTTTTCCAAAGTACCCGGATTTGTATCCTTCCCTTGAGGTGATACATAATAGGTTACATTGCTTTGTAGGGCAAAAGCGACAGTCCCTAACTGCCAGAGGAGTAATAATGCTACAACTCTTTTCATCGGATAATGAATTTAAGTTCCTAAAATGAAACGCTTGTTCTTAATTGAAGCAATTAAGGCAAGCGTTTCATAGATTTTAACAGAGTATTTTTAATACTTGGCCAATGAAGCAAATATATTAAAAACCTGGGTTTTGTTCCAATATGGCTCCAGTATTGGCTTCTATCTCCCTCCGCGGAATGGGGAACAGTTTCCAAGACGGATTAAATGCAATGTTGTTCTCTTTGAAATACCAATTGTATTTCGTCAAATGATCTATCAATGTTCCGGTTCTCAGCAAGGTATTAAGCCTGAATTCTTCTCCATAAAGTTCTCTTGCCCTTTCGTCCAGGATAAGTTCCATATTGACATCTCCGGCAGTTACAGGGGTAGCGGATGCTCTGTTTCGTACTGCATTGATATCATTGGCAGCGCTTGCATTGTCACCTTTTAACATATTAGCCTCTGCACGCAGCAAATAGGTTTCTGCCAGACGCATGATATACCAGTCTTTGTAAGTTCTGCCGTTGTCATGCCACTCTTTGCTGGTTGCATCTTGAAATTTATGATAATGAACTGCTGAAACAAACTTTTTAAAATGAGGGGATGTTCGTTGCAACCACAAATTAACTGTTGAGGCATCACAATTTGTTTTTGTAATAGCTTTTCCAAAGAATTTGCTTGCCGGATTGGTATAGTAATATGTACGTTGAACATTGTAAATGGAGTTCCGAATATCATTGTTAAAGTTGTTCTTATACTTCCATATCAGGGAGTCCGTATAAGCTGTAGCCAGCAAGAAGGCGATTGGTCTCCCCATTAAGGTGTCATTCAGGAAATTTGTGACTCCGTTGATATCCTTTGATTGCCATGGAATCGGTCCCCACCATCTTTCCATATTAAACTGACCACCACTTACGTCAACATCCGTGTTATTTCCCCCTTTGATATTTGGATCCTGGGATATGTTCCAAATTGCCTCCTTGTTTCCCTCTCTGTAATTAAAATTGCCATCCTGGAACAAACAAAAATAAGCATCTCCCCAGGGAAGTTGAGGTCACCTATGGGTGTATCCTGCAAATTTGAAACTTGCCCATGGGCCAAATTTTGTCGTCATCAGGCTGCTTTTCCCATTATTTATGACTGCTGTTGCAGCATCGATGGCGCCCTGATAATCCTTCATAGAAATGTTTATTTCACTTAACAATTGGTAGGCTGCCTCACGAGGGGCTCTTCCACCTTTTAACTGGTCAATGGTCGGCATGTATTTTACCGCTTCTGTCAGGTCGGCCTTGCATTGTTGAAATATCTCGGCTTGCGTAGCCCTTACATAATCAAATTTTGGAGCTTTGGTCTCATGTAAAACAAGCGGTACCCCTCCCCACATGTTTGCCATGAAATGATAGGCGAAAGCGCGCAGAAATTTGGCTTCACCCACAATGGCATTTTTATCTGCTGCGGATGCCCAAACTGCGGTGGGTTGGTCTGCCCTGTCAATGATTGCATTGGCTTGCGAAATCCATGAGTAAAACTGTGTCCACCATTTACTAACAAAACTATTGTCAGCATTCATGGTTGACCAATTGAATAACTGCAATTTACTGGCAGCCGAATTAGTTCCGCAATCTGCTAAATCAATATCAATTCCTAATAAATCAACAGATCTTTCCCCGATTGCAGTGGGGGCACAATAAATACCAGTTCGGACAGATAAATAAATATTTGCCAAAGCCGATTCAAACTGAGGTTTAGTAGTATAGGAGTTTTCGGGAGTATAAAAGTCCTTGGGTACCTCGGTCAACGACTCCTTACACGAAGTTGTAGCAATGATTGCCAGAACGAGCGAGATAAAAAATATTTTTTTCATTTTGCAATTATTAGAAATTAATGTTTAGGCCTAACATCACAGTACGTAATGAAGGAATAGAGTTATCAGTCAAGCCTGCGGCGGTAGAGGCGTCCAGTCCAATCCATTGAGGGGCGTAGGTGCCAAGGTTATCCGCACTTAAAGTGAGGTCCAACTTCTGGATTCCATATTTTTTGGCCACTTTGGTTAAGTCATAATTGAGGGCAATCTTTTGTAACCGGATAAAACTTCGATCATAATATTTATTGCCTTTGAAAGTTGCCTTGTCCTTGTAACTTGGCCGGGGGAATTCGGCGCCGGTATTTGTTGGGGTCCAATAATCATAAACAGCATGGTTCAGATCGCCCCTGTTGGCATATCCATCCAGATAAGGGGTGTTGGTTGCAAGGAAATAGTTGTTCCCACCCCAAATAGAGTTGAGGTAAACCAACAATGATAATTTCCCGTAGCTAAATGTATTGGTAAAACTCCATCGGAAATTCTCTTTTGAAATGCCTATAAATTGACGGTCCTGATCTGAGGTAATTTTACCATCGGTGTTGACGTCTTGTAATTGATAATACCCGGGCTGAAAACCATTCAGGATGGTACCATTGTCTTTATCTGTCTGCTGGTACATACCGGTAACCTTATAGGTATATATTGTGCCGAGTGATTTACCGATAAAAAGACCGGAAGAGACTATATCATCTTCTATCCCATCCCCATTGGTATCGCCCAACAAATGGGACACTTTGTTTCTATTGAGAGAAAAAGCGATATCAGATGTCCACTGAAACATTCCCTTTTGCATGTTGAGGGTACTTAGGTTTAGCTCAATCCCCTTGTTTTTTATTTCACCGGCATTGGCGGTAATTGAGCCGAAACCGGACGCTCCCGGCAAATTGAGTGTGAATGCCAAATCGTTCGTTTTGGTGGAATACATATCAATGGATCCCGAAATTCTGTGTTTCAATACGGAAAAGTCAATTCCGACATTGTATCCGGTCCGCGATTCCCAGCCGAGATTATCGTTGCCCAGCGCCGAGATGTACTCAGTCATGGTATAATTGGTATCCCCCTGATAATAGTAATAGCTATTGCCCACTTTGGCCAAAGTACTGTAAGGGCTTATTGATTGGTTACCGTTGGTACCGTGCGATCCCCTGAATGTTAAAACATCCAGAAAGGAGATATTCTTCATGAAAGATTCTTTGTAAATATTCCAGTTTACACCGACGGATGGGAAGTCGCCGTATTTTTTATTGGCGCTGAAGGCCGAATATCCATCCCGACGATAGGTTCCTGTGATGCCATACTTGTCGTTGAAGGTATAGGTAAGCCTAGCCATCTGCCCGACTGCTTTTGTCTCGCTCCCTCCGGTACTTACCGTAGGAGTTTGGCCTGCTTGCAGACGATAGACGCCCAACTGGGGATTGTCAAAACCTTTGGATGAAGAACTCTGATTAAAGCCGTTGTATTTTTCTGTGGAGTAGAGCAATGTTAAATCCACGTTGTGCTTTTGGGCAAATGTCCGGCTGAACTTTACCAAATGGTCCAGCATGGTGGTGTTGCTCCGGCCGAAATTTGCTGTTCCCTGACCATTCACAGGAAGCCCGACGATTGTCTGATAACCGTAGAAAGAACCTGTTTCACTGAAGTTAAGCGTATGGGCATAGGTCGCAGTATAGGACAATCCCTTTACCCATGGTACTTTTACCGTTGCATTAAAAATGCCGTTCAGGTTATAGGCTTTGTTGTAAGAATCATCTGCAATTGCCCAATATGGACTATTGAACGAAGTGGTTGTTTGCGGAAATTGTTTGTAGCTTCCATCCGCATTGTAAATATCTGCGTAAGGACTAAATGCATAGGACGAAGTATTTGAGCCTGTGCCATATATACGACCCTGGGGATAATCCCTCGTGCTAAAATAGGATTTAAGCCCGACCGTAAGCCAGTCGGTAATTTTCGATTCCAGGTTTACCCTGATGGAATAGTGTTTAAACAGGTCGTTGAGAATAACCCCTTTTTGACTGGTGTAGTTTCCTGACATAAAATAGTTCATTTTGTCAGTACGGTTCGATACACTCAAGGATGTATTCTGGTTGAACCCTGTCTGCCTGAACATACCGTATGGATCTACCAAAGTTGGCTGGTGGTCGGGCGTTGCATCGTAATTCTTTTTTTCGATGGTCTGAAGGTAATTGGAAGTCTGATCAAGTGGGACTACGGTGCCATTGTCATTCAGAATGTCATTCAAACGTTGCATATAACCCTGGGCATTATAAACTTCCAAAGGTTTTAATTCATTGACGACCCCATAGCTTGACTGGAGGGAGAATTTTGGTTTTCCGTCGAGGCCAGTCCCTTTTTTGGTTTCAATGATGATGACCCCATTGGAAGAACGTGAGCCATACACCGCAGCCGCACTGGCATCTTTCAAAACTGTCACACTCTCGATATCTGATGGTGAAATATCGGCCATGGTTCCCCTGAAAATAGACCCATCGAGAACAATCAGCGGTGTGCCTGATGCTGCAATGGAGTTTTGGCCCCTGATGGTAAATCCCGGAACCCCACCGGCGGTATTGGCTTCACCAACGTTTAATCCTGCTACGGTACCCTTCAGGCGTTCCATCACGTTGTTGGTAGGAACCTTTTCGTAGGTTCCCAAATCCGCAGTTACAACGGCTCCGGTAACAGCTTGCTTCTTTTGGGTTCCATAACCGATCGCAACTACCTCTTCAATTCCGATCGTTGCATCTTCCAGGGTAACATTTATAAGCGCTTTGCTACCAACTGCAATTTCCTGTCCCTTCATTCCTACGAATGAAAACTGCAAGATTGCATTGGCAGGGATATTTGATAAGGAGTACTTCCCGTTGAAATCGGTAATAACCCCTATCGTCGTTCCCTTGAGAATCACCGACACCCCTGGAAGTGGTCCTCCGGTAGAATCAGTGACTTTACCGGTAACTGATCTTTGTTGCTGCGTTTCGGCCGGTGAACCGCTCTTTTCGGAGAACAGCACATAGTTGGTGTTAAATGAGCGATAGGTAACATCGGTCCCGGCAAAAAGTATTTGCAGCACCTCTTCAACATTCTTCGATTGACAATCGATATCCGTTTTCCGGTCGACATTGATGTTGTTACTATTATAAAGAAACCTGAATTCAGTTTGTTCTTCAATGGTTTTCAGAATGTTGCTGATTGATTCATTTTCGGCTTTCAGGTTCAATTTTCCGTTCGTTTGCGAGAAAACGGTTGCAGATACCTGAAAGAACACAGCAAACAAAAGAACCGAAGTTAGTTTCATAATCCTAAGAATTTGTTTCATGCAGGGTATTCTTCCTCCATGAAGGTTCCAACGTTTTTTTTTCATAATTTTGAGACGTTAAATTGTTGTTATTAAAATAATGACATGCAGATGACTCGAAGGAAAGTGGTAGGACACTTTCCTTCTTTTATTTTGCATGAATTTTTATTTGCCCACCGTTTACTTCATATTTAAATTTTGAGGTTAATTGCATCATATTTAGTAATTCGCGAAGACTCTCTGTTTTGATGGTCATGGTAAAACGATCGTTTCGGTTGATCAATGAATCCAAGTGAATGGAGACACCGTACCAGCGTTCGATACGTGGTATTAAATCCGTGAAAGGAACATTGATGATGTGTAATTCGTTATTTTTCCAGATAGAATAGATTTCGGGCGACACATTCCGAACAGTTAGCTGGTCTTTCTGAATATCGTACAAGGCCTGCTGACCTGGTTTCAACACTGCGAAATTAGAATCGTCGGCATTTTCAACAGTCACTTCACCCTCTTCGAGCGTGGTTTCAACGCCGGGTTCATCAAGGTAAGTTTTGAGATTAAACCGGGTGCCTGTTACCTTAACTTTCATTCCGGATGCGGTGCTTACTTCAAAAGGATGTTCCTTATCTTTTTTGACATCAAAATAGGCTTCACCTGTCACTGAAACATTTCGCGGATGTAATGCATCGTACTTTAAGATGGTCTCGGAATTCAACCAGACCAAACTTCCATCTGCCAAAATAATGCGCGATTTTTCACCTTTGGGCGTCTCAAAAGTGACCATTGCCGATTGCCTGTTTGCGAAGAAACGGTCCCAACTCCACAAACTTCCGATTCCAACTGTTAACAGGACAAGTACTGACGCTGCTGCCTTCAGGAAGAAATTCATCGAAACAACTTTGGAATTCCGGGTCGTATGGGGCAGTTTACTGTTTACCATTTCCCAGGCCTGGTCGATATCCAATTTTGCCTGGAATTGCTGGTTGTTGCTTAGAAAAAACAGCTTGTGAATCCTTCTGAATTCTGCTCTATTTTCTTCTGATGCGGAGACCCAGCCAAGAATTTCCCGGTTTTCCGCATCCGAAGTCTCCTTCAATAGAAACTTGTATAATAAACTATCGTTGATTGAATCTTCCATTTCTTGCTTCTTTCATTAATCCTATACAGGGAACTAGCGTATTACCCTGACAAAGTGGGTAGAATTTTTTTCAAATATTTTAAAAAGGAAATTCCGTTGTGGCCTATTTCAGGAAAAGGCCGACAAGAATGACTATCAGGTAGTCTTTTAGCTCAATTTTCAGTTTGGTCAAAGCGCGGCCCATTTGAGTTTCAACCGTTTTGACGGATATTCCAAGTTTTCCGGCTATTTCATGGTATTTAAGCCCTTCCTCCCTGCTCAACCGGAATATTTTCAGACATTGTTCAGGAAGTGAATTCATGGCCTCGTCAACCCTGTTTTGCAATTCAGTGTATAATACTGATTCATAAGTATTAAAATCTTCCGATTGATTTTGGTAAACCAGGTTCAAAACCGAATAATAACTTTCAATAACTTTTTTATGTTCAATGAAATTAAAACAGAGATTTTGCACGGATTTGTACAAATAGGGTCGGATTTCGTGATCCAACTTCAGATATTCCCTTTTTTTCCAAATGTTAAGGAAAACCTCCTGGATAATTTCCTCCGATTCCTGCTGATTGGCAATGAATTTATTCGCAAAACCACACAATCGTGGATAATACTTTCGAAACAATAATTCAAAAGCCAACTCATCCCCATCTTTTAACCGATGGAGTAGGATAAATTCAGAATCATTTGGCTCAGTTGTCATTTCCGGGAGGGAAGTTCGTTTGTCAATGCAAATATCGCAAATTTCCGGTTAGGTGAGATGCTCAAGGAGTATCTTGAAACCAATCCCAATCAAGATTAAACCACCCACCATTTCCACTTTTGAACCGAATTTGCCTCCGACATCCTTACCTATCCGGATTCCCAGCATTGAGAAAAAGAAGGTTACGCCACCAATGATCACTGCCCCGCCGAATATTTTCTGTGTTTCGGCCAGGGCATAGGAGAAACCCACTACGAGCGCATCAATGCTGGTGGCGATGGAGAGGGTCATGATGTGACGAAAAGAGTAGATATCCGATTCCTTTTTATCGGTAGGCATAGTGATCCCTTCATAAATCATCTTGCCCCCCAGATAGGCCAGTAAGATGAAGGCGATCCAGTGGTCAATATTTTCCACGTAACTTTTGATCCCTGTTCCCATGAACCATCCGGCGATGGGCAGAACCCCCTGAAAAAATGCGAAGGCGAAGGCGATTTTTACCGCATGGACAAAGGAGACTTTTTGTTCCGCCAATCCACAACTGATGGACACGGCAAACGAGTCCATTGAGAGGCCGGTAGCTAAAATCAGGACAGTAACCAGATCCATATAATTTGGTCGTTGATCAGTTGATGCGCTGGATTGAGTTTGGAAGCCTTAGTAAGTTTCCATAGATGCAAATATATAAAAAAGAACGCCGGGGAATTCCCCCAGCGTTCTGATTGTGACCATTGCTGGTCATTGATATATTGGGTTGACAATTACATCATTCCACCCATACCGCCGCCCATACCGCCGGCTGGCATTGCTGGTTCATCTTTCTTCTCTTCAACCAGCACACATTCAGTTGTCAGGAACATGCCTGCAATAGAGGCCGCATTTTCGAGTGCAATACGGGTAACTTTGGCGGGGTCGATAACTCCTGATTCGTACAGATTCTGGAATACGTCGAGGCGTGCGTTGTAGCCGAAATCGCCTTTGCCTTCTTTTACTTTCTGAACGATCACGGCGCCTTCTACGCCTGCGTTGGCAACGATCTGGCGCATTGGTTCTTCAATGGCGCGTTTGATGATCAGGATACCTGTTGTCTCATCGTCGTTGTCGCCTTCAAGACCTTCAAGCGATGCGATGGCACGAAGCAGCGCGACGCCACCTCCGGGTACGATACCCTCTTCGATGGCAGCACGGGTTGCGTTTAGCGCGTCATCCACACGGGCTTTCTTCTCTTTCATCTCGATTTCGGAAGGAGCGCCTACATAAAGTACGGCAACACCACCGGAAAGTTTGGCAAGACGCTCCTGCAATTTTTCGCGGTCGTAATCGGAAGTAGTGGTTTCGATCTGTTTTTTGATCTGACCAACTCTTGAAGCGATCAATGCTGAATCGCCGGCGCCATTTACAATGGTGGTTTTTTCCTTGTCGACAGTCACTTTTTCAGCTTTTCCAAGCATCTCAAGCGTAGTGTCTTCCAGTTTCATCCCTTTTTCTTCGGTAACAACTGTTCCGCCTGTTAAAATGGCAAGGTCTTCGAGCATCTCTTTGCGGCGATCACCAAATCCGGGCGCTTTAACTGCACAAACCTTCAGGCCTGCACGCAAACGGTTGACAACCAAAGTTGCCAATGCTTCGCCTTCGATGTCTTCGGCAATGATCATCAACGGACGACCGGATTGGTGTGTAGCTTCCAGAATAGGAACCAATTCTTTCATGGAACCGATCTTCTTGTCGTGGATCAGGATGAAAGGGTGCTCCATCTCGGTAGCCATTTTTTCGGTATCTGTTACAAAATAGGGAGAGATGTAACCGCGGTCGAACTGCATACCTTCAACAACTTCCACGTATGTGTCGGTTCCTTTGGCCTCTTCGACTGTGATAACTCCTTCTTTGTTAACTTTTTGCATCGCTTCGGCGATCAGTTTGCCAATTTCGGCATCATTGTTGGCCGATACACGGGCAACCTGCTCAATTTTATCGTAATCGCTGCCAACGTTGACAGACTGGGATTTGATATGGGCTACAACTTTAAGTACGGCCTTGTCGATACCACGTTTCAGGTCCATCGGGTTGGCGCCTGCCGTAACGTTTTTCAATCCTACCGTGATGATAGACTGGGCCAAAACTGTGGCAGTGGTGGTTCCGTCACCGGCATCGTCGCCTGTTTTTGAGGCAACTTCTTTAACCAGATGTGCGCCAATGTTTGCATACGGATCGGCAAGATCGATCTCTTTTGCTACGGTTACACCATCTTTGGTTACCAGGGGAGCTCCAAATTTTTTCTCAATGATCACATTACGTCCTTTTGGTCCGAGGGTAACCTTTACTGCGTCGGCCAACTGGTCAACACCTTTTTTCAACAGCTCGCGAGCTTCAATATTGAATTTAATTTCTTTAGCCATTTCGAATAAATTTTATTTATTGACAATCAATTAATTAAGCGATAAAAAGTACATCTGTCTGGTTAACAAGCAAATAGTCTTTTCCTTCGATGGAGAGTTCAGTGCCTGAGTATTTTCCAAAGAAGACCACATCACCGACTTTAACTTCCATCACTTCATCTTTTTTTGCACTTCCTACCAGGACAACTTTCCCGGAAAGTGGTTTTTCTTTAGCTGAATCAGGAATGATAATACCACCAGCTGTTTTTTTCTCTGCTTCCTGCGGCTCGATCAAGACTTTGCCGGCAAGGATTTTACCTTTAAGTTCTGCCATTTTAAAAATTTATTTATTAAAAGTGAATAATATTTTTGATACTTCAACCCTATCAGATTTTGTGCCAAAACGAAAAGTAGACATCACCTCTTTATTTTCAGACAAAATTACAACAATTTTATTGTAGTATATCTGATTAATCGTAATAAGTGATTGATTTATTGCGAATTATCTTTATTGTGTTTTGTCAGCTAATTCTGACAAGTTGACACATTCTAATTTTTGGATTTCGATCGGTGACAATGAATCAGGATCTATAGTGCGAAAGAAAAGGTCGAGTCGTCCGGTTGGACGGCTCTACGAAAAAGCCACTGCTTTTGGGCAGCGGCTTAAAGGCTTACTGAAACGAGTGGTTTCAGTTATTTTGTTTTTGACGAGTCTAAAGTTTTTTGAGGCGCCGACTGTGGAAAAGTAGGTAAGGCGGATGGATCCTGAACACCCTGAATTTGCTGTTCAATAGCCGATTTGGCTTGTTGTCCATGACGTGGGAGGAACGCAGTTGCCCCAATGCAAAGGATTACCAGGCTTGCTGCAAGGATCCAGGTTCCTTTTTCAAGGAAGTCTGTTGTCTTACGAACGCCCATTACCTGATTGGAACTGGAAAAAGAGGATGCTAATCCGCCCCCTTTTGAGTTTTGAACCAAAACCAGGAGAACGATCAGGAAACAAACAATGAAAATTAGGACTGATATAAAAGTATACATCTGGAATTATTTAAGCATTTTTTTAATCTCTTCAATTTGCTCGGCAAAATAAACACTTTTTTCGGGATATTTCAAACTTAACCGTCGAAAAGAGTCAATGGCTTTTTGTAGATGCCCCTGTTTAAGATAAATTCTTGATAATGTTTCTGTTATGAATTCGTCATTTTCGTTTTCAGAAGCGTCATTTAACTCAAACAGATCGTTTTGTGCGGTCGAAATTTCATTTCGTGGCTGTAAGGTGGGATTCACTTGAATGAATTTCTCTATCAAATCAACTTTTCCCCCGGTGATTTCAGCATTTGCATGATCCGGGAGCAGTGTCGCATTATTTTGGCTTTGATCTGATTCATCCAGTTGGAAAAGTGCATCCGGCTGATCGAAACTTAACAGGTCAAAATCGATGATCTTTGGGTCACCTGGGTTCTTGCCATTGAATTCAGGAAAATCGGCCACGGTGACCTGCCTCTCCTCCGAAAGCTCAAAAAGCGAAGTGTTATCTGTGTTAGGTAAATCGGTAACCTTTTGGTGTTTGTTGGCCTGTTCCCTGTCATTTTTTGGCTGAAGCAACCGATAAAGGATGGTACGGTCAGTGGCGTAAATTGAACAGATTTTCAAGTGGGAATCGTAGCGAAAGTTCGACTGGGTATGAAGATTAAAGGTGTAAAGAAGTTGTGCTGATTGAAAATAGGGGAACTCCCCGACGATCTCCTTCAGCTCCCCGATGGTCTGCTCTTTGAGCAATCCGGGTTTTTCAACAAACAGCAACAACTGGTCTTTTGTAATTGACATAATAAATCTATCCTTAGACTTGACAAACGCAATTTACCAACTTTTCTTCATCTTTTAACTCACAACTCCCAACTCTCCACTCTCAACTCTCCACTCTCAACTCTCCACTCTCAACTTTCCACTAATACCTTACCAGTTCGACACTGATTTGTTAAAGATATCATCAATCAATTGGGTGTTGATCACTTGAACCGCTTCATTTTCGACCTGGTTGATTGCTTTTGAGCTATCCCAGTCGTAATAGGCCGAGAAGGATGTATTAAAATCCTGGTCGTGCTCTTTGTTGTTGACAAAGATCACTTTGACGGTGATGGTCAGCCTGTTCATGGAGGCAAAATCGCGTCCAGTTTCACTTTTTTGGATGGAGAGCGGCCGGACATCGTAACCGGTAATCTCGCCCGAAAATTCCAGGTCACCCTGATCGGTGTTTAGGGAGAGGTTCGTTTCGTTGACGAACTTATCTTTCAAGGCTTCCGTGAAGGACTGGCTTAGGGTTGGGTTGATCACCCTGGCCCTGTTCCTGAAAAAATCAACTGAAACAGTCTTGATATCAGGAGAGATGATGGCGCCACTCATCCCGTATTTAATTGAACATCCGTAGGTTGTCAATAGAAACAGGATGGCAGCGAAAGCCTTTAAAAGTCTGATATTCGGTTTTGTCATTTTTGTTTGATGTTGTGTTCCTTGATCTTCCTGTAAAGGGTCCTTTCAGAGATGCCCAACTCCTCGGCTGCAAGTTTACGTTTTCCGCTATGTCTTTCCAATGCCTTGATAATAAGCTCCATCTCTTTTTCTTCAATGGAGAGTGATTCTTCGACAAATTCTTCAGTATCCTGGATGTGTGCCCTTACACCTGGTTTTGGGTAACCCGGGAACAGCGGTTCTTCCTGCTCAATGCTCTCTTTATCCTGGTGAAAGAGTTGCATGATTCCTTCATCCGTTTCTTCCGTACGAACGGCGGTTGGAGCGCCTTTGGACATCTGGTTAAACTTCTCTTTCAGGTCGTCCAGCTCTTTCTTGAGCCCAATCAGGGCATTGAGCATCATCGTACGTTCGTTCTCCAGGGCCCTGGCATCAATCTCCTTGTGGTACAAGGCCGGAAGGAAGCCAGGTTCCTCATTGGGGATGTAGTGGATTAGTTTCTCAGAAGTGATATCCCTTTCCGTCTCAATAATCGAAATCTGTTCCGTGATATTTTTCAACTGCCTGACATTGCCGGGCCAGCGATAACCAAGAAATATTTTTTGGGCCTCCTCATTTAGCCGGATAGATGGCATTTTGTACCGTTCGGCAAAATCGTTGGCAAATTTTCTGAATAAAAGAAGGACATCTGTACCCCGCTCGCGCAACGGTAAAACTTTGATTGGAACGGTATTGAGCCTGTAGTAAAGATCCTCCCTGAACTTACCCTCCTTGATGGCGTTGGTCAGGTCAAAATTGGTGGCCGCAATCACCCGTACATTGGTCTTTTGCACCTGGGAAGAGCCTACCCGAATAAACTCACCTGTCTCAAGCACCCTCAACAGTCTTACCTGTGTCGAGATGGGAAGTTCCCCAATCTCGTCCAGGAAAAGGGTTCCTCCATCGGTTACCTCGAAATATCCTTTGCGATCGTTGAGCGCCCCTGTAAATGATCCTTTTTCGTGTCCAAAAAGCTCGGAGTCGATTGTTCCTTCCGGGATTGCGCCGCAATTGATGGCGATGTATTTGCCATGTTTTCGTGGTGAATAATAATGGATAATTTGCGGGAATGACTCCTTCCCAACGCCACTCTCGCCGCTGATCAGCACCGATAAATCTGTCGGCGCCACCTGTAGGGCAACTTCAATGGCACGGTTCAGTCCGGGGGCATTACCGATGATGCTAAAACGTTGTTTAATCTCCTGTATATCCATGCAATCAACTCACATTTTCGAACGACAAATTTAACACTAATCTCCGAATATACTACTAACAAGATATGATTGAGACGATCCAGCCCCCTCCCTACCACGAATGACACAAATTACACAAATTAGAAAATAAATTAGTCTCCTTCTTATAAGTTGTATTTTTTCAATGTTTCTCCGACTCCCCGTTCCCAAGTCTCCCCCTCTTTCCTCCCCGTTTCACCGTTTCTCCGTTTCACCGTTTCTCCGTTTCACCGTTTCACCTTACTCAACATTACTAAACAATGATTATTTTTGTGCAAAAACAGTGATAAACATGACTCCTAAATTTATTGCCATCATTCCTTCCAGGTACGGATCTTCGCGGTTTCCCGGGAAACCACTAGCGGACATTGCAGGAAAACCAATGATACAACGGGTCTATGAACAGGTGGTTCAGGCAGTAGAGGAAACCTGGGTCGCAACGGATGATGAGCGCATTGCATCTGCTGTTCGCGCTTTTGGAGGCAAGGTAGTGATGACTTCGGTGGACCACCGCAGCGGCACGGACCGTTGCGCGGAGGCGGTTCGAAAGGTCAGCCAGGAGACAGCCAAGCACTTTGATGTGGTCATCAACGTCCAGGGCGATGAGCCATTTATAAGTCCCAAACAAATTTCCATCCTTAAGCAACCTTTTGTTGAGGAGGCATCTACCGAGATTGCCACATTGATTCAGAAGATCCAAAAGGCAGAGGTCCTTTTTAACCAGGCGGAGGCAAAAGTTGCCCTCGACATTCATGGTAATGCACTGTTCTTTAGTAGAATGCCAATCCCAATGGTTTTTAAATCCAAAGAATCCGATTGGATTAATTACTTCAATTATTTCTGCCACGTAGGGATTTATGCCTACCGTACCGATATTCTGGAGAAGCTCAGCAGATTGCCGGAAGGTCTTTTGGAGAAGGCCGAATCGCTGGAACAACTGAGGTGGCTTGAGAATGGGTACACCATAAAAACGGTTGTCACGGATCATGCAACGGTGGGAATCGACACCCCGGAAGAGCTGGAAATTATCGTTGCCTCGGGAATTGATAAATATTATTCGAAGCAATAAACTGCATTAATTGTAGTAACTTTAAACGCTTAGAACCTGCTAAAACCTATTTGCTATGGACGTTCCGCAGTTGGTGAAAGAAGACCCTTATTTGCAGCCTTATACTTCGGATTTCCAGCGCTGGGCTGAAAAATACCACGCCAAAGAAAAGGAGTTGCTGGGGGCTGTTTCCTTAAAGGATTTTGCTTCAGGGCACAATTATTTTGGGCTTTTCAAATCCGAAAATGGCTGGATTTTTCGCGATTGGGCCCCCAATGCCTCCCGTATCTTCCTGGTAGGGAACTTCAATGACTGGCAGGACCGTTCGGATTTTGAATTGAAAAATATAGGTAATGGTTCGTGGGAGATAGAATTACCTCTTTCATCCATGCACCACGGAGATCTTTATGCACTCTCCATGTATTGGCCCGGCGGATCCGGCAAAAGGATTCCGGCCTGGGCAAAAAGGGTCGTACAAGACAATGAGACAAATATTTTCAATGCCCAGGTGTGGGCGCCCAGGGATGCTTTTCATTTTAGTCACCATTTTATCCCAACGAACGAGGCGCCAATTATTTATGAGTCGCATGTGGGAATGGCGGGAGAGGAACCCAGGGTGCATACTTTCAATGAGTTCAGGTACGAGATGTTACCACGGATCAAGGCAGCCGGATACAATACCATTCAGTTGATGGCCATTCCGGAACACCCCTATTACGGAAGCTTTGGCTACCATGTCTCCAGTTTCTTTGCCCCTTCATCCAGATTTGGTACCCCGGAGGAGTTGAAGCACCTGATTGATGAGGCACATGGCATGGGAATGTCGGTGATAATGGATCTGGTCCATTCCCATGCGGTAAAAAATGTGAACGAGGGATTGGGACTGTACGACGGAACCAGGAGCCAGTTTTTTCATGAAGGTGCACGTGGAGAGCATCCTGCATGGGATTCTTTCTGTTTCAATTATGCAAAGAATGAGGTGATTCACTTCCTTCTGTCAAATATAAAATATTGGTTAACCGAGTTCAGATTCGATGGTTTCCGCTTCGATGGGGTGACAAGCATGCTCTATTTTGACCACGGATTGGGGAAGGCGTTTACCAATTATGCCGACTATTTTACCCCAAATCTCGACGACGAGGCGGTGGTCTATTTTATGCTGGCCAACAAACTGGCACATGAAATTAATCCGCATGTTCTTTCGATTGCCGAAGAGATGAGTGGCCTGCCCGGACTTGCTGCCCCGCTTAGCAGCGGAGGTTTGGGTTTTGACTACCGGATGTCTATGGGGGTTCCTGACCTGTGGATCAAACTGATCAAAGAGCAACAAGACCAGGAATGGAATGTCGGACATCTCTTTTACGAATTGACAGCCCATCGTCCGGAGGAGAGGGTGGTCAGTTATGTTGAGAGCCACGACCAGGCAATGGTGGGCGACAAGACCGTCATTTTCAGGCTGATTGACAAGGAGATGTACTTCAGCATGCGCAAAGATCAGCCCAACCTGATCGTTGACCGGGGTATTGCCCTGCACAAAATGATCCGGTTAATTACCATCGGATGTGCCGGGGGCGCTTACCTCAATTTTATGGGAAATGAGTTCGGTCATCCCGAATGGATTGATTTTCCGAGGGAAGGGAACGGCTGGTCGTACCAGCATGCCCGAAGAATTTGGAGTGTTGCAGAAGATTTGGAGCTTAAATTTCACTGGTTGCTTGACTTTGACAGGGATATGGTCCATCTTTTCAGGCAGGAGCGGTTGCTTGAAGTTCCGGAGATTTGGCGCATTCACGATAACATGCCCGACCAGGTGCTTGCCTTCAAGCGAAAAAACATGCTTTTCGTCTTCAATTTTAATCCGGACAAATCGTTTGAAGATTATGGAATCCACTGTGATCCGGCCAAGTTTAAAGTGATCCTACAAACTGATGCCCACATTTACGGCGGTTTTAACCGGATCGACGAAAGAATGACCTATTATTCACTGCCCGAGAATGGTCTTGGATCGCCTCACCAGGTGAAACTCTACTTACCCGCCAGGACAGCCATTGTGTTGCAACAGCAGCCGTATACGAAAGTGAGATAAACTCAACCACAAATTACACAAATGGACACAAATTGTCTGAAGCAGGATTTTCAGGATTATAAAATGAACAGAATAGGGAGACATTATAAATTCCTAGACCCCTCAAATCCGTTAAACCCCTCCCCACCACAAATTTCACAAATGGACACAAATTGTCTGAAGCAGGATTTTCAGAATTATAGAATGAACAGAATTGGGAAACATTTCATACAAAATAAACCCCTTCCACCACAAATTACACAGATTTCACAGATTGAATTAACAAGACATATCTCTGTATCCCCGTTTCTCCGTTTCAACATTTATTAGTTCTTTCCCTTAGTCCCCCAGTCTCTCCGTCCCTCCGTCATTTCAGCGATCCCCTGATCTCTTCCACAATTTTCTTCCGCACTCCAAAGGGGACGGCTGAGAGGCAAATAGCCGGGTAACTTGCCATTCCCTGTTTTAGCTTAACGGTAAGGTGAAGGTCCCATTTCAGTCCGAGCAGATATTTTTTGACCTTGACTTGTTTCAGGGAGGCAGTTGGAAACTCGACCGATTCATAGCTCCTGTCGACCGAAAACAATGCGTAATACCTGATCTGCACTTTGTTGTTTTCAAGCTGAAAACGTACGTAACTAAAGTTAAGTATCCTATTCAGCACCAGCCCGGCAATCAAAAAACAGGCCAAAACTAGCACGATCTCAAATCGTTGAAAAAAGACAGCAACAGACATGGCGAGCAGCAGCAGCAAACCTGAGACCATCAGGCTGTTCTTGAGAAATGCGAGATGCTTTTTGTTGTTGTAGAGCATGAAAAAATTACAAATTACGGATTACAAATTACGGTGAAATTAGGAAAGATTTGGCGGTTTTGGTGATTTTTCATCAACCGGTTGCAACTTAATGAAAGGTTAATTCTTATCTTGGTAAAATAAAACCGACCCTGGCTGTAAATAGCCAGCAACCGATCATGGGCTAAATAATGCTTTACACTTTTTATAAACGAGTTAACGGTCAGCTTCAAAGACGATAACAATGAATATTTACAGTTACAAAAACTTGATTTCTAGCCTTCCTGTAAGACAACAATGTTTTACAACCAAACGAACAACATGGGAAAAAGCAGAAAATCAATTTGAATGGCTTAGGAAGCTTAACGACAACTTATTTGGCGATAATCAAACCTTTAATATTAGCCGACAGGAAATTTTTGAAACAACAGACTTAACAGAACTAATTATAAAGACAATTTATTGGGGATATACAGGCGGAATGCGAGGAAATCACTTTGTGAATATTTTGAAAAATATTGACTTAATTGAAACTTCTTTCAAAGAATTGAAACAAACAGTAATGCCAACGTCTGACGACTTCAACCAATTAACGACAAAATTTAGATGTGTTTCTGGACTTGGACTTTCAACTTACAGCAAGCTACTTTACTTCTTACAACTGACTTTTGACGGGAATCCAAGCTTAATTTTAGACCAAAGGCTCATTGAAGTTTTCAAAAGTAAAACATATTCAGAGTATGATTTGCTTATTGGAATTAGATATGATAATGCTGAAAAAAAGTATCTTGAATTTTTGCAAATGACCAATGAAATATCAAAAGAATTAGAAACGCAAGGAGAAAATATTGAACAATTCCTATTTATATTTGGTAACAGCCTGAAAATATACTAGTTGAATATAAAAAGCAGAACCGCTAACAAAGGCCATGGAGCAAAAGCGGCTTAAGAAAATTACCATCAGGCAATCACGTCGACGAAATTGCCCTGGCAGACACTTTTGTAACTCGCAACCCGCTTCTGCTCAAAGCCTCGGACCGTGAGGTCTAATGGCGAAAAAAACCATGAAGATTCATACTTTTGGAAGGTGAAATTTATGATTGAAAAAGTGGTATATTTGAATTATGAGAACATTACAAGACATCCAGTATACTTTGGGAACTCATAAAGTAAGATTATTTCATGATTATCCCCTTAAATCGATGGCAATTTTTGGATCATATTCAAGAAGAGAAAATAAAGATTCCAGTGATTTGGATATTCTAGTTGAGTTTTCGGATACGATAGGTATTAGATTCATAGATTTAGCTGATGAGTTGGAAAGCATTGTCGGATTCAAAGTAGATTTAGTTTCAAAAAATGGAATTAAAGAGAAATATTTAGAATCAATCGATTCAGATTTAATATATGTCTAAGCGTGATACACTGTTGTTGTTAGATGATATGTTGCAATCCGCACAGAAGATTAAGCAATACACAAAAGGTTTTGGTTATAAGGAATTTCTAGCGGATAACAAGACCATTGATGCTGTTGTTAGGAATTTCGAAATAATTGGAGAAGCCGCAAATAGAATAGACCCCGATTTTAGAGATCAGAATCCAGTAATTGAATGGAAAAGAATACGAGGTTTTCGTAATCGTATTGTACATGATTATTTTGGGATTGATCATGAGATTGTATGGAATATAATCGAAACCTATCTTGATGAACTTACAGATAGGTTGGAAACGATCATTAAAGATTTTAAAATCACATAGCCCATATTAACTAAGGCTTCGTGTGGTTGAGGGACGAGACCCAACATGAAGCCCTGTTGCACGAAATCCCATCACTGATTCTGTCTGGCAACAGTATCTTATTGAAATTCAATATTTATTTGTGATTTTAGACAGGATTAGCAGGCTATCAATGGCACGTCATGCTAAGTGCAACCTACGAGCGTAAAAATTACTTAGGAGTAATCTACGAGCGTAAATATCCACTAAATTTACCCTTGTTTGTTTGACAAGCGTAAAGTTTATCTTTGAGTTATGGCTAATTTCAAACATTAGGTCAATGGGAAATATAAAGGAATTGTTACCAGAACAACGTGAAGAATTAATCAGCGCATTAAAAGCCCGTTTCGCGAAAAACATGAACCGCCATAAAGGTATTGAATGGGCTAAAGTACAAGCAAAGCTGGATCTGCCAGCTGGCGGGGGAAAACTGTGGTCGCTCAATGAAATGGAGAGAACCGGCGGCGAACCGGATGTTGTTGGACTTGATACAAAGACGGGCGAATATATTTTTTATGATTGTTCTGCGGAAAGTCCCAAAGGCCGCAGAAGTGTTTGTTACGACCGCGAAGCGCTGGAATCAAGGAAGGAATATAAACCTGAAAATACTGCAATGGATATGGCTGCTGCCATGGGCATTGAACTTTTGACGGAAGAGGAATATCGGGAGTTACAGAGACTTGGAAATTTCGATACAAAAACATCGAGCTGGGTGAAAACTCCTTCTGAGATCAGAAAACTCGGTGGCGCCATCTATTGCGATCGTCGCTACGACCATGTCTTCGTCTATCACAACGGTGCGGAATCTTACTATGCCGTCAGGGGGTTCCGCGGTTCGGTAAGGGTATGAATATTGGGTAATCACAAAGATTACACAAAGTTTTTTGTAACTTACAGTTTCTTAGATAATTTATCGCTATATGATTATAAATTACCACATTAAACCAGCCGATCTTAAAGAAAAACTCGGCCATTTCTGGCAGTTATCAGGTGAGAAGATAAATAGCGTTGAAAAGGAATACGACGCTTCCCAGGGCGCCCCGGTCTTCACCAAAAACGGGATATACACCACCCGTGGCTGGACGGAATGGACCCAGGGATTTCAGTTCGGCTCTGCTATCCTTCAATTTGATGCTACCGGTGACGAATCTTTTCTGGAAATTGGGAGGAGAGACACGGTTCAATCTATGGCGCCTCACATCAGCCATGTTGGGGTCCATGACCATGGATTTAACAACATCAGCACCTACGGAAACCTGCATCGCCTGATGAAGGAGGGCAAAATTCCCTTCAATGAATGGGAGAAGAATTTTTACGAACTGGCGCTTAAAGCCTCCGGAGCGGTTCAGGCCAATCGATGGACCAAAACTTCTGATGGGGGATTTATATACTCTTTCAACGGTCCACACTCCCTGTTTGTCGATACCATCCGTTCGTGCCGGATCTTGATGATGTCCCACCGGTTGGGACACTATCTGCCCGGCGAAAATGACAACCATATTTCCCTTTTTCAACGGGCAACAGATCATCTGTTGGCCACCGCAAAATACGCGATATATTACGGCGAAGGCCGCGACAGCTATGATGTATGGGGAAGGACCGCCCACGAGTCCATCTTCAATCCCAACGATGGAAACTACCGCTGCCCGAATTCGCAGCAGGGATACTCGGGCTTTACCACCTGGACCCGCGGACTGGCCTGGGCGATGGTTGGATTTGCCGAAGAGCTGGAGTTTTTGCAGTCACTACCGGAAACTGAATTCAAAGATGGAAGCAATAAGGATCAAATTCTCAGTATTTTGTTGAAAGGTGCCAGAGCGACCTGTGATTTCTACCTCGATCATACGCCTACCGATGGCATTCCTTACTGGGACACCGGTGCCCCCGGACTCGTTCACCTCAAAGATTGGCTTACCAGGAAGGCCGATCCATTCAATGATTTTGAACCGGTCGACAGCTCTGCCGCGGCAATTGGCATGCAGGGATTGCTACGCCTTGGCCATTTTTTGAAACTTCAGGGCAAGCAGGAGGAGGGAAGTCGCTACTGGCAAGCCGGCCTGACCGTGGCATCCAGGTTACTGGAGGAGCCTTATTTGTCAACAGATCCCAGGCATCAGGGTATTTTATTGCACTCCGTTTACCATCGTCCTAATGGATGGGACCATATACCGGATGGATTTAAAGTCCCTTGCAACGAATCGAGTATGTGGGGCGATTACCATATTCGGGAAGCCGCCTTGTATCTGACCAGGATCATTTCCGGGGAACCCTACTATACCTTCTTTAACGGAATAACTGAGCCATGATAGCTGAAATAAAAGATCTCTCGAAACTTTGTGTGCACACGCTGACGACCAAACCCTGGAACATCGAAGAGTGTGTAAAAAACTATGCGGCGGCAGGTATCAAAGGAATTACCATCTGGCGCAATGTATTGGAAAACAGAAATTTGGCAGAAGTCAAAAAATTGCTGGATGAATTTGATATGGATGTAGTTTCTCTTGCACGGGGTGGTTTCTTTCCATCTGTTGATCCACAAAAACGGCAAACCGCGATCGATGACAATCTTTTTGCCATTGAACAGGCTGCCGGAGTTGGGGCGCCTTCGATTGTGCTTGTTTGTGGTGCGGATGGTGGTCAGTCGCTGGAGAAATCGAGGGAGCAGATTGCCGAAGGAATCCTGAAGATACTGCCTTCCGCTCAAAGAGCAGGAGTAAAACTATCTATCGAGCCGCTGCATCCGATGTATGCCGGTGACCGTTCGGCGATCAACACTATCCGGCAGGCAAACGATCTGGCAGAGGCGATTAATTCGCCGTGGGTAGGTGTGGCCGTCGATGTTTACCATCTCTGGTGGGATCCTGAACTTCGGCAAGAAATTAAACGGTGCGCCGCTCATAACAACCTGTTTGCCTTTCATGTCTGCGACTGGAATGTACCGACCATGGATTTTCTGAACGACCGCGGACTGATGGGCGACGGCTGCATCAATGTTCCCGAAATCAGGTCCTGGATGGAAGAAGCCGGCTTCAGCGGATACAACGAAGTAGAAATTTTTTCGGATAAATACTGGGCTACCGATCAGAAATCCTATCTCGAAAAAATTAAGCAGGCCTACCTGACAAAGACGTAGGGGAAGGACTGGGAGACTTGGCGAGGGGGAGAAGGGGCGAATGGTTAAGTTGGAAACGGTGAAGAAGGACTAAGGGACTGGGAGACTTGGGGACAGAACTCCAAAAAATTGAAACGGGGAAAGAAGAGTTGAAAGTGGAAAGTTGAGAGTGGAAAGTGGCCGAATAACTATTCACGGAAGGGCCACATTTGGAACGAACTAAAATATCAAAAAATGCACCCGGGCCGGTCCCTGAGCTTGTCGAAGGGGTTTAAGGGTTTATTTTGTTCGAAAAGTTTCCCTATTCTGTTCATTCTATAATTCTGAAAA
>Ga0265297_10003797_pt1 | contig 26336 bp, 21 predicted proteins | sample Munlanlwell13791_FD_192502 | JGI IMG/M metagenome (GOLD analysis project Ga0265297, IMG submission 192502) | Leachate microbial communities from a municipal landfill in Southern Ontario, Canada - Leachate well 137-91 | ecosystem: Engineered > Solid waste > Landfill > Unclassified | place...
CGATCCGCGGCCTATACTTCCATCGCATCCGTGTCCTCTATCCGGAGCGGCTCCCGACCTCCGGGCCCGCGCTTTACATCCTGCTGCACCGTAACGGAGCGGTGGACGGTTTCGTCTATAATGGCGCCCTTCCGCGCTCAGTAACCCTCATCTCGACGCAGCTCAGGCGGGGAGTGCTCGGGCGCATGCTCTTCGCCGGGATAGAGCTGGCCAGGCCCAAGGACAAGGAGGCGAACCAGGGTCCGGCCGCCAATGCCGCGGCCTTCGAGCTGGCCGTGGAGCATTTGGCCGCCGGGGGGGAGCTCTCGGTCTTCCCCGAGGGGACCAGCTCGCTGGGGCCGCGGCACCTGCCCGTCAAGGGAGGGGCCGCGCACATCATCCTACGTGCTCTAGAGCGCGGTATACCCTTGAAGGTCATTCCCCTGGGGGTCCACTACGAGAGCGCGTGGAGCTTCCAGGCCGACGTCGAGATCGTGGTGGGGGAGCCGGTCCCGCTCGAGCTGCAGGGAGGGCTCAGCGGGTTGGGCCGCCTCAAGGAGCTCCGCGCTCGCATCGAGGATGCGCTGGAGGACGTGGGGATCAACGTGGAGTCCGCGGCGCGCCAGGAGGAAGTCGAGCGCCTGGCCTATGCCGCGACACTGGGCACGCGGCGTTCCTATTTCCTATCCCTGAAGGAGTTGGAGGGCGGCGTCCCCGGGCCCGTGCGCGGGGCTTGGGACAGGCTCGAGCCAGAGCTGCGTCGGAGGTCCGGGCTCATGACCCATCAGCGGGTGCCGCTCTTCCCGATCGGGCCGGCCTGGCGCTACGTCGCGGCGTGGCTCCTGCTGGCCCCGGTGGTCGCGCTCGGCATGGTCCTCAACGCGGTCCCCCTGGCCGCGGGCTGGTGGGCGGGCCGCCGCTTTCCCGACGATATCAACGTGGTGTCTCTTTGGAGGATCCTGGTGGGCGCGCCGGTCTTCGCTCTGTGGGCCGTCTACGTCTGCCTCTGGGCCGCGAGTTCGGACAGGCTCGGCTTGGCCGGCGCCTACATCCTGGCGACGGAGCTGGGCCTAGGGCTATACTACCGTGTCAAGAAGCTCACTGTGGCGGTGAACAACATCCTGTGTCATTCCAGGCTCAGGGAGCGCGTCCTGGGGTTCAGGGAGCTGGTGCTCAAAGAGGTCCCTGATAGGACGGTGGCTTGAGCGGCCTGGATACGGCCCACGAGGGTCCTGCGCGGGAACCCCGGCGGGTCGGGGGCCTCGTCGCGGGGCTGCTGCCCCATGAACCCGTCTTCGGTCTGTTCCTGGTCCTGACTTGGCTGCGCCTGGGCCTCGCTGCGGGCTTCGCGCGCTGGGACGGTCTGGCCTTTCTGGGGCTCATCGCGGTCAACGCCGGGCTCATCGCGTGGTGCTCGGCGAGGGAGACCGAGCTCCGCTGGCGGCTGAGGCTGCTCTTCTATCCCCTCGCGATGAACGCGGCCTACATGCTGATGAGGACGGCCGTCCCGGCCTTCCATCCCGGGCTCGAGGACGCGGCGCTCCAGGCGCTCGACGGTCGGCTCGTGGGCGTCAACCTCAGCCTGCGGCTGGAGCCCTTCGTCCACCCGGCCGCGACCGAGGCGCTGAGCTTCTGCTACATCCTCTTCATGCCGTACCTCCTCTTCAGCTGCCTCTGGTACTTCCTCGGCGATCTGAAGACCCTCAAGAAGTCCTACTCCGGGCTCTTCACACTGTACGGGATCGGCTTTTTGGGCTACACCCTCGTGCCGGCCCTGGGCCCCTACCTGGCTATGGCGGACCAGTTCAAGGCCGCGCTGGTGGGCGGGCCCGTCACCGCGCTCAATACCCAGATGGTGGTTACGGGCAGCAACCGCGTGGACGTGTTCCCGAGCCTGCACTGCGCCGTTTCCTGCTATTTCCTCTTCTTCGACCGCAGGCATAAGCCGCTGCGCTATAAGTGCTATCTGGTCCCCTGCGTGGGACTGTGGCTTTCGACCATCTACCTGCGGTACCACTATGCCGTGGACGTGGTGTTGGGCTTCGCCCTGGCGGCTTTTTCGCTATGGGTCGCGAGCCGCTGCGCGCTGGAGGAAGACCATGGACCTGCTGCTGAAGTTCGATGACGAGAAGGCCGGCCGCATAGAGCTCAGCGGCGGGAAGGGCGCGAACCTTTCCATCCTGACGCGGCGGGGCTTCCCGGTGCCTCCCGGCTTCATCGTCGCGTCCGGCGTCTACCGGGAGTTCATCCGCGCAGGCCGGGACCGCGTGGCGGCGGTCGCAGGCTTCCCGTTCAAGGACCCCGAGGGGCTGCGCGAGGCGTGCGCCCGCCTGCGCCGAGAGCTTGCCGCGCTTCCCCTGCCCGCGGGCCTCTCCGAGGAAATCCGCGCCTTCCTCAAGGGCTGGGACGAAGGCCAGGCCTTCTCGGTGCGCTCGTCCTCGACCATGGAGGACCTCGCGAGCGCGGCCTTCGCCGGCCAGCACGATACCTATCTCAACTGTTCCGGGTCCGACCTCATCCTCAAGAAGATCAAGGAGTGCTGGCTCTCTCTCTGGCAGGACCGGGCCGTGGCCTACCGCCAGCGGCAGGGCTTCGACCACCTGGAGGCGGCCATGGCCGTGGTGGTCCAGCAGATGGTCCGCTGCACGGTCGCGGGCGTGGGCTTCAGCGTGAACCCCGTGAGCGGCAGGCTCGACGAGCGGGTGTTCGACGCCAACTTCGGGCTGGGGGAGTCGGTTGTGAGCGGGGAGGGGGAGGTCGACCACTTTATCCTCGATAGGAGCGGGAAGGCGCTCGAGCGCCGGATCGCGGCCAAGACCCGGAGGGTCGTGGCCGTGCCGGGCGGGACCGAGGAGCGAGAGGTGGCGGGGGAGGAAGCGAGCCGTCCCTGCCTCGACGAGGCGAAGCTCTCGAAGCTCTCCGGGCTGCTGTCCGAGGTGGAGGCGAGCTACGGCTTTCCGCAGGACATCGAGTGGGGCTTCGAGGGAGACCGGCTTTTCCTGCTCCAGGCCAGGCCTATCACGACAATCCCGCCGCGCTGGACGCGCGACGAGTCCGCGGAGCGCTTTCCCAACGTCATCGCGCCCCTGACCTGGGACTTCGTGGAGGGCGGCTTCCACCGCTCCCTCGACTTCTCGCTGAGGCTCATGGGCCGGCCGCCCTTCAACGGGAAGTGGTTCGCCATGCACGGGCACTACATCTACGGGAACCAGAACGCGGTCGAGCTCTATGCCCGTCAGCTGCAGGTATCCATCGGCTCCCTGGACGAGCTGCGCTCGGCCATCCCCCGCCTGCGCGAGGGCTTCCATTGGGTCCAGGAGCTGCCCGTGCTCTGGTCCCGGGACCTCGACTACTACCTGCTCCGGTTCGGAGAGTTGATGGGGGCTCCCCTGAAGGGGGAGGATCTGAAGGGGGTGTGGTCTTACGTCAAGACCGTCAACGAGCACGGCGCCCAGTACTTCCTCCCCAACATCGCGATCTCCCTCACCCAGGGCTCGCTCCACCGCCTGCTGCACGGCCTGCTCAGGCTGGCCGTGGGAGAAGCCGAGGCGTCTCGCCTTTTCGACGCGCTCCTCTACTGCGAGACCAAGACCGGGGCCATCAACCGCGAGCTTTTCGAGATGGCCTTGCAGGTCCGCTCGCGGCCCGAGTTGGAGCGGCTCCTGCGTGACCGCCCTTCGCGGGAGGCTGTGGAGCCGGGAGCCCTGGCCGCTTTTCCGGATTTCCAAGACCGGCTGGCGAGGTTCCTGCGCGACCACGGCCATCGGGAGGTGGATTTCGACGCGTACCAGCCGACCTGGCTCGAGACGCCCTGGGTGGTGCTCGATAACGTGCGCCTGATCCTCCAGATGCCGATGGACCGGACTCCGGCCCAGAAGGAGAGGGATCTCAAGGTCCGCATGCAGCAGGCCGAGCTCGAGCTCTTTAACCGCCTGCCGGAGGACCTGCGCTTCTTCTTCCACGAGATACTGCGGTTGGCGAGGGTGTACACGAGCCTGGACGACACCGAGCACTATCAGACCACGCGGCTCACCCTCGGCCTGCGCAGGGGCCTGCGCGAGCTGGGCCGCAGGCTCCAGGGCCTGGGCGCGGTGGAGGAGCCGATGGACGTGTTCTTCGCCCGAGCCGCGGAGCTCGAGGACGCTGTCCGCCGCGACGAGCCGGCGGGCTGGAAAGAGCTCGGCGAGGCCATCCGCCGCGAGAAGGACTCCTACCTGTCCGACCGGGCAAGGACGCCCGATTGGGTCCTCGGCGAGGCCCGGCGGGAGGAGACGGGCGGTGACTGCCTGTCTGGCATCCCGGGGTCGCCGGGCTCGGCGGAGGGCCCGGTGTTCCAGGTCCTCTCGCCCGAAGACTTCGCCAGGTTCCCCAAGGGCGCGGTCCTCGTGGCCCGGACGACGAACCCGACTTGGACCCCGCTGTTCTACAGCGCGGCGGCCGTCGTGACCGAGAGCGGGGGGCCGCTCTCCCATGGAGCCGTGACGGCCCGGGAGATGCAGATCCCCGCCGTGATGTCGGTCAAAGGCTCGCTGTCGCTCCTGAAGAACGGGCGGCGGGTCCGCGTGGACGGAGGCGCCGGGAAGGTGTACCTGAGCTAAGGAGGTCGTTATGCCCGACAACCTGAGTCCCCGAGAGTTGGCCGGCCTAATACGGAGCACCATGGCTCCGCGGGCCGGGGACCGATGCCTCGGCATCCTCGTGGACCTGCCCGACGCCCGGGTGCCGGACACGCCGGCCTGGCGTGAGCTCCGGGAGATCTGCTCCGAGTGGCGCCGGATGCTGGCCGCCTGCGTGGCGGAGCTCGGCCTGGCCGAGGTCCATCTTTACGCCTACGGCAACGTCGGCTCCAACAATGCGGACCTGCCCCCGGAGCTCTTCGTCATCGACGGCGACCCGTCGTCTCTTCGGGCGGAGGACCTGGTCTCGAAAGGCCGCCCAGTTCCCCTGGAGGAGGCCCTGCGCTCCACGCAGCTCCTCCTGGCCCCTACCCACTTCTCGACCACGGCCCCGCTCAAGCTCCTAGCCAAAAGGATCCCGTTCCGCGCCGCCACGATGCCCGGCTTCACGCGCGCCTTCCTGCCGTCCTTGAGCCTGGATTACGGCAAGGTGCATGAGCGCGTGAGCGTGCTCGCCCGCAGGCTCGACAAGGCCTCCGGCGCGGTCGTCACGCTCGCGGCCGGCGGGACGCGCCACCGGCTGGAGCTCGACCTCAGGTTTCGGGCGGGCCACGCGAGCGGCGGGCTCATCCGCGAGCCGGGGCAGGTCGGGAACTTGCCCTCGGGCGAGGCCTATATCGCTCCCTATGAGGGCGAGCGCGAGGGCGAGCCCAGCCATAGCGCGGGGACGCTGGCGGTCCAGTTCGGGGAAGAGGTGGTGCTCTACGAGGTGCGCGAGAACCGGGCTCGGCGGGTGCTCTCCCGGGGGCCGGAGTCCGAGCGCGAGGCCGACAAGCTCCGCCGCGAGCCGGCTTACGGCAACCTGGCCGAGCTGGGCCTGGGCATCCTCGACGAGTTCGGCATCAAGCCGGTCGGCGCCACCCTGCTCGACGAGAAGCTCGGGCTGCACATCGCCTTCGGCCGCAGCGACCACTTCGGCGGCGCCACCTCGCCGGCGAGCTTCAGCAGCCCTTCCGAGGTCGTGCACATCGACTATGTGTACGTGCCCTCGATCCAGCCGAAGATCGCGGTGGAGGAGGTCGTCCTGCTCTACGGCGACGGCCGGGAGACCGTCATGAGGGGCGGGCGCTACGTGGAGCTGGGGTCCGACAAGGCCTAGGGGCGTCTATCCTGCGGGCTTAAGGCCGGACCGCGCCTTGAGCGTCTTCTCCAGCCACAGGGCGCTTGCCTTGCGGACCCGGGGCCTGCCGTCCTCGAGCCCCCGCCGCAGCAGTGGGACCGCCTCGTCGCCCAGGTCGCTCAGGATTCCATGAAGCACGTCATCGAGGGGGGCGTCGGCGGCGAGCATGTCGTAGAAGGCCCGTCTCTCGGAGTCCGGGCCCTGCCGACGGATCTCCCGGGCCGCGTTCTGCCGGGCGCGCCAGCCGCTCCTCGGGTTGTTCATCAGCTCGATCAGGTAGGTCGTCTTCCAGTCGCGTCCCGGGAGGACGCGCAGGATGCCCATATAGGCGGCGGGTTCGATCAGGAAGCAGGCGGCCGCGGCGACGACGGCCATGAACGATAGCGCCCCCAGGGAGCGCTTCATCCCGGTCCCAAGACGGATGTCCGTCGGCTCCACAGGAGGCGGAGCGCCAGGCAGGCGTATAGGATCATCCACGGCATGAGCGGCGTGCGGTAGCGCAGCATGGTGAGTATCGCCGAGTAGACGAGGCTCACCGCGAGTACGAACAGATAGAGGACCGAGGCCCTCGCCGGCCGGCCTCGCGAGAGGAGCAAACCGAGGAATCCCAGCGGGATGATCCAGCCGTTGGACAGGAGAGACAGCCACCATCGCAGCCGGTGCGTCCCCGGATCCGTTCTGGGTCGCGGGCAGAAGCGCCATTGGTCGATGAATAGGCGCCATGTCGCCAGCCTGGCGTAGCTCCAGGGGTTCCGGCGGATGCGCTCCGCCGCGGCCCTCGCGAACAAGGCGTCCCGTCGGTCGGGGTCGCCGAGGCTGATTGCCCGATAGACGGGATCCGCCACGAGGAGCGCTGCCTCCTGGGGCGTGCCGCCCAGTTCCTGCGGCACGATCAGATAGGAGTACAGGATGGCGCTTGCGCTGATGGAGGTGCCCGGGATGAACCGGTGGAAGACGAGCTGGTTTCGGATGAGCCACGGGCAGTAGAGGAGAGCGAACACCCCGACATAGATCGCCGTCCAGCGCAGGGCGTCGCGCAACCGGTCGCGGCACAGGAGCAGGATCAGCGGGGGGGCCAGGCCCAAGCTGAAGGGGAGGAAGACCGTGGTGGTCAGGCAGGCCAAGGCCTGCGCCGCTCCCGCCCCGGCGAAAGCCGCCCCTCCCGGGCGCCCAAGGGCCCGCACCAGCGCCCAGAGCCCCAAGGCGCTGACGGCCAGTAATGCCGTCTCGCGGACCGGCTCGGCGGCGTAGAAGACGAACGCCGGGTAGACCGTTCCCACGGCGAGGGCGAGGAAGGCCGTCTCCGGGCCGAACAGATCCCTCCCGACGAGGAACAGGAAGAGCAGCGCCAGGACAGCGAGCAGACAGTTCCCTGCGAGGACCACCGGGTAGGAGCGGCCGAAGACCTTGAACAGCGCGCCCAGGTAGACGGGGTAGGCCGGCTCCCTCATGGCCGTGGGCTTCCCGTCAAGCATGAGGGTCCCGGTCTCAGAGAAGGATCCGGCGATGGCCGCGTAGTGGTCCACGTCCGCGTCCCGCAGGGTCTGCGGAGGCCGCGCGAGCCCGTAGCCGAGGCGCAGGCAGAAGGCCCACAGCAGCAGCGCCGTCAGCCACCAGCCGGCGCGCGTCATGCGCCGTCTCTACGGCCGCGGGCGGCAGGCATCGAACTTCTCAACGGAGATCCACCCCCTGGACCAGAGCCAATACGTGAGCACGGACTTAAGGATGTTGCAGCCGTACCGGACCACGTTGACGTGGCATTTCTCGTCGCCATAGTAGGTCGGTATGGGCAGCTCGGCGATCCGCTGGCCTTTGATCTTGAGCTGGATGATGATATCCGTGTCGAAATGGTAGTCGTCGGAGCAGAGGTGGAACGGGATCTTGGCCAGGGCCGAGCAGCGGAAGGCGCGGAAGCCGGAATGGAACTCGCTCAGGCGCATGTCGAGGATGCGGTTCTCGACCGCGGTCAGGAACTTGTTTCCCAGGAACTTGTACAGGGGCATGCCGCCCTCCAGCGGCAGGCCCGCGATCCGCGAGCCGAAGACCATGTCGGCCTCGTCGCGCTCGAGCGGCTCCAGGAGGTAGGGGATCTTCTCCGGGGCGTACTGCGCGTCCCCGTGCAGCATGACCACGATGTCGAAGCCGTTGTCTATGGCGTAGCGGTAGGCCATCTTCTGGCTTCCGCCGTAGCCCCTGTTCGTCTCGTTGCGGAAGACCTCGAGGTTGTGCAGGCCCTTGGCCTCGCGGTAGCCGATTCCGATCAGATAGGTGTTGTCCGGGCTCGCGTTGTCGATGACGAAGATCCGCTGCACTTTCTCCCTGAGCCCGGCGGGGATGCGGTCCAGGACCACGGGCAGGGTATAGGCCGCGTTGTAGGCGGGGATGAAGATGGCGATCTTGGACTCAGGCATGGGAGGCCTTTCCCCGGCGGGCGAAGAAGCCCTCGAAGGTCTTGAGCATGAACGCGAGCATCTCCTCGGTAAGCCCCGGATAGAGGCCGATGAAGAAGGAGTCCCGCATGACGCGGTCCGATTGCTCCAGGCTCCCGTGAGGACGCATCGGCAGGCCGCGGTAGGCGGGCTGCCGGACGATGTTCCCGGCGAAGACCAGCCGGGTCTCGACGCCCGCCTCCTCCAGGCAGGCGACCAGGTCGCGCCGGTCGGTCCCTTCCCGGACGGTGACGGGGAAGGCGAACCAGGACGGGTCCGAACGCGGGTCCCTCCGCGGCAGGATGAGCCGGTCCTGGTAGCGCTCCAGTCCGGAGTACAGGACCTCGAAGTTGCGCCGTCTCCGCGCCGAGAAATCGACGATGCGGTCGGTCTGGGCCACCCCGATGGCCGCTTGGATGTCCGTGGGCTTGAGGTTGTAGCCGAGGCTCGAGTAGACGTACTTGTGGTCGTAGCCGGCGGGCAGGTCCCCGTGCTTCCCTTCGAACCGGCGTCCGCAGGAGGCGCTGCGGCCTGCGGGACACCAGCAGTCCCGGCCCCAGTCCCGCACGGAGCGCACGATGGGGGCGAGCTCCTCCGAGTTGACGATCACGCCCCCGCCCTCCCCGGTGGTGATATGGTGGGCCGGATAGAAGCTCAGGGTCCCCAGGCAGCCGAACGTGCCGACGAGCTTCCCGCCGAAGGTCGAGCCCAGGGCGTCGCAGGCGTCCTCCAGGAGGAGCAGGCCGCGGCGGCGGGCCAGGTCGCAGATGACGTCCATGTCGCAGGGGTTGCCCAGCGTATGCGGGACGACGATGGCGCGGGTCTTCGGGGTGACGGCGCCCTCGATCAGCCTCGGGTCGATGTTGAGCGTGTCGACCTCGCAGTCGACCAGCACGGGAACGAGGCCGGAGTGCACCAGCGGCGTCACGGTCGTCGGGAAGGTGACGGCCGGCGTGATCACCTCGTCTCCCGGTCTCAAGGGGCGCGGGCTCCGGTCCGACATCAGCGCCATGACCGCGGCCAAGTTGGCGCAGGAGCCGGAGTTGACGAAGACGAAGTCCTGCGCTCCGAAGAAGCGCCGCATCTTCGCTTCGAAGGCGTCGCCTTGGGGACCCAGGGTCAGCCAGAAGTCCAGCGCGCTGCCCACCGCGGCGGCGACCTCCCGCTCGCCGAACACGCGGCCGGCGTAGTGGATGCGGCTGTGCCGCGGCTCGAACGGGGGAGGGACGTGGGCGACGGAATGGTAGCGACGGGCCCTGGCGAGGATGTCCGCCTTGAGCGCCTCTCCGCACGCGGCGGCCGGTGCGTCCGTAGCCGCCCGGCGCGCCTCGAGGAATACCTTCAGGGAGCGCTCGATGTCCCATGGCTTGCGGCCCAAGGCCTTCCTGAGTTTGTCGGTCGTCAGGCCGGCCTGCAGGGGGCGCGCGGCCTTCTGGCCCAGCTCGCGGGTCGGCGTCGGGACGATGAGACCGGCGTCCAGTGAGAGGGCCTTGGCCAGAGAGACGGCGAGCTCGGCTCGCGTCATCCGGGTGCCGCCGACCGCGTTGAAGGTCCCTTGCAGGCCCGATAGGACGAGCGCGACGCTCGCCTCCGCCAGGTCCTCGGCGAGCGTCGGATCGCAGCACTGGTCGTCCGGGACGCGCATGGACCGGCCCACGCGCAGGTTCTCGAACAGCTGCATGGCGAAGTTCTTCGTCCCCGGCGCCCAGCTGAACACCGCGGTCGTCCTGACGATCAGATGCCCGTGCGGATAGGAGCGGACGGCCTCCTCGGCGGCCAGCTTGAGGCGGCCGTAGGCGTTGACCGGGCATGGGGCGGAGTCCTCGGAGTAGGGGCCGGCCTTGCCGTCGAAGACATAGTCGGTCGAATAGTAGAGGATCTTGGCCCGGCAGCCGGCGGCGGCCTCGAGCACGTTGCGCGTTCCGGCGAGATGGAGGGCGGAGGCCTCCTCCGGACTCTCCTCGCACCGATCCACTCCCCCGGGGGTGTTGGCCGCGATGAAGACCCAGTCCGGAGCGACCGCGTCCAGGCAGCGCTGGACCCCGGCGGCGTCGCCGATGTCCAGGGAGAACGAGCCGGAACGGGGGCACAAGTGGTCGGCCTCCACGACCCGCAGCTTCTTCCGGGCCAGCTCGGAAACGAGGGCCCTGCCGATCTGCCCCGAGGCGCCGAGGACCAGCGCCTTCATTCGGACCTAGGCATGCCGGATGCCCCAATCGTAGGGGATCTCCGGCGAGGCCGGGTCCAGCCGGACGATCTCCTGGGGGTCGTGGGGGACTGTGGCGCAGTTGGCCACGACAGCCGCGGCGGAACCCAGGCCCTTGAAGCCGTTCCAGATCCCCGGGGGTATCGTGACCAGCGCGTAGTCTTCCCCGCCGCTCAATATTTCCTGCGTCCGTCCCCGGGTCGGCGAGTCCGGCCGGAGGTCATGAAGGACGAGCTTCACGCGGCCGACGACCACGGCATAGTTGAGCGTCATCGTCTTGTGCAGGTGCCAGGCCTTCACGGCTCCCGGATTGACCACGGAAAAATAGATCTCCCCGAAGTCCTTGAACCACGGGTCGTCGCGCCGGAGCATGTGCATGACCTTGCCCCGCTCGTCCACGATCTGCCGCAGGGGACGGACGGCCACGTCCCGGATCATAGGGCGCGCGAGGACCCCCGGGCGGCGCCCCGTCCGGAGAGATACCCCCGGTACCAGGCGATGGTCTCCTTCAGCCCGGCCTCCAGGCCGTACCGCGGGCGCCAGCCGAGCGAGCGCGAGGCCTTCTCGCAGGAGAGATATTGGCTGTGGATCTCGCCCTGCGCGCTCCCCCGGATGTCCGGACGGAGCGCGGCGCGCTTCATAAGTCGTCCGATGATCGTGCACAGCTGCAGGACGGTGAGAGGCTTGGTGTGGCCGAAATTGAAGCCTTCCCCGGCGACCCCGCGTTCCTCCATCTGCTCGGCGAGGGTCAGGTAGGCGTGGACGATGTCCCGGACGTAGATATAGTCGCGCACGAAGGAGCCGTCGCTGCGCAGGACGGGCCGCTCCCCATGTAGGAGGGAACGGATCGTGCCCGGCACGATCCGGCTCCAGTTGAGGTCCCCGCCGCCGTAGATGTTCCCGCAGCGGGCCACGGCGACGGGAAGCCCGTAGCTGCGATGGTAGCCTTGTGCCAGGAGATCGGCGCAGGCCTTGGACACGTCGTAAGGATGGCGCCCCAGCAGCGGCATGGACTCGGCGTAGGGCAGCGTCGGCTGGTCTCCGTAAGCCTTGTCGCTCGACGCGACGACCAGCCGGCGGACCTGCTCGCCGTGGCGCCGGCACGCCTCCAGCACGTGGTAGGTCCCCCGGATGTTGGACTCGAAGGTATGCAGGGGCGCCCGCCGCGCGGGACCGACCAGGGTCTGCGCGGCGAGGTGGAACACGGTGTCTGCCTCCGATACGCCGACGGCCCGCTCGACCTCCGAGAAATCCTGCAGCCGGCCGTTGAAGACGGTCGTCCGAAGGACGTCGCCGCTCCGGAAGAGCTCGGACTGCGGGTCGGAGTCCATCACAAGGACCGCGACGCTCGCCTCCAGGCGGAGGAGGTCCTTGACGAGCCAAGAGCCGACGAGGCCGCTGGCTCCCGTCACGAGCACCCGCCGGTGCCTCCAGAAGCTCATCGCCGCCACACCTTCCACGGAGGCTTTCCCGTCCGCCAGAGTTCGTCCAGGAGCCGCATGTCGCGCACCGTGTCCATGCACTGCCAGAAGCCGGGATGGGCGTACACCATAAGCTCCCCGTCCCGGGCCAGCCTCTCCAGCGGCGATCGCTCGAAGACCGTTCCGTCCCCCTCGATGTACTCCAGCACGCGCGGCTCGAGGATGAAGAAGCCGCCGTTGATCCAGCCCTCGCCGATCTGTGGCTTCTCATCGAACCGGGTCACGCGGTTCGTGCTGAACTTCAGCCCTCCGAAGCGGGCCGGAGGACGCACCGCCGTGATCGTGGCCGCCTTTCCGTGCCGGCGGTGGAAGCGGAGGAGCTTGGCGATATCCACGTCAGATACCCCGTCCCCGTAGGTCAGCATCAGGGGCTCGCCGCGCGCGTACTCCAGCAGCCGCTTCACCCGGCCGCCGGTCTGCGTCGCTACGCCGGCCTCCAGGAGATGGACCTTCCAGTCCTCGTGGGGGCGTCTCTGGATATCGATCCGTCCGGAGCCGAGATCGACGACCAGGTTGCTCCGGTGGTAGTGGTAATTGATGAAGTAGTCCTTGATGACGTGGCCTTTGTAGCCGAGCGCGACGACGAACTCCCGGAAGCCGAAGTGGGCATAGTGCTTCATGATATGCCACAGGATGGGATTGCCGCCGATGTCGATCATCGGCTTGGGGATGCGGTCCGTCATTTCGGAGAGCCGACTGCCCTGGCCGCCGGCCAAAATAGCCACTTTCATAGCGCTATGCAATATTAGCAAATGGAGAGCGGCATCAGGCCGGGGGACCGGGGTCTCAGAAACCCAATGTCGCCTGCGCCCAGTCGGCGCCGAAGCGCTCGCGCGTGAACGCGCGCAGGGACTCGCCGTCGGCGCCGCCCTTCAGGGCGGCGTAGTACTTTTCTTGGGATTCCTGCGCGAATTCGGGCATCTGGACCCCGGCCCGGAAGCCCTCCATGCAGCGTTTCATGTTCCAGGCGACGAACTCCATGAACTGAGGGTTCTTGGAGAAGTACTCGGGGTCGCGGGCCTGGATGGCCATGGCCGTCGCGAGGGCGTAGGCCGCGAATTCGATCTGTCCGCTCACCGCGTCCCGCCGCCCGTACTTCCATAGACCCCGCTGGACCAGGTCCACGCCGGCCGCCCCGCCGTTGGCGTAGGCCACCCATTCGTCGAAGATATACAGCGGGGTGTCGTCCCAGTCGGTCTGCCCCTCGATATAGGTGGCGTACTTGGAGCCCCGGAGGCTCCGCGGGATGAAGGGGATGACGTCCGATTTGCGCATCGCGGGCTCGGGCAGGGCCACGGCCCTGTCCTCGAGAACATAGAACGCGTTGAGCCTCTTGCCCGGCTGGTACATCTGGTTGCGCAGATAGGCGTGGGTGCCGTGCGTGGTCTCGTGCGCCACGGTGACCAGGTCGTCGTAGGGGTTCGAGTCCCCCGGCGCCTCGTGGTTGACGATATCTTTGAGCACAGGGCCCCATTTCGGGTTAGTTCGGGAGTTGAAGGGCTTGAGCGTCAGGAACTGAAGGCCGGCGCCGGGTCGGGCCGGGGCGGCGCGCTGAGCCGCGGCGGCGGGGGCTCCGGCGGGAGCGGGGACTGTCCGGCCGGGGGTCCTGCGGACCGCCTCCATGACGGCGGCGGCGCGGGCCGCGAAATCGGCTTCATGCGCGTACGGCATGCCGGCGAAAGCCTGAGTCGGGATGGAAGCCAGCAGGCAGGAAAGGATGATCATGCGCCACCTCCAGCGTGGACCAAAGGTCCCATATCGAGCCTAGGACTTTTGGTCCCTGGAATCAAGCCGCCTTTCGGGGGAGGAGAAAGGCTTAGGAGGTCGGGGATGGCCCGCGCGCGAAGGCCACGGCCTCGCGCACGAACACGAAGACGAGGACCCAGCACGCGATCGGAGTGAACTCCAGGTATCTCTCCGTCATGTCGCCGAAGACGGGCGCCAAGCATGCCAAGATGTAGTTCCATGCGGAATGAAATCCGGTCGGCATGAAAATGCTGCCGGTCCTCAGGCGCATAAGGGCCCAGATCATGCCGTTGAGGAACAACAGCGCGGCGTAACTGCGGGGTGGGGTACGCCAAGGTGGATGTATGAGAATACCGCGGCGGACACCGGCGCCATCAGGAGGGCCGCACGCCGCCCCGGGAAGACCGAGAGATAGAGTCCCCGGTAATGGAGCTCCTCGTAGAACGCCGACAGGGGCACGAAAATAAGGTAGCCGAGCGCCGGAAGGAGACCATAGAGGGTCTTCCGCAGGAGATCCATATCGGGCCCGAAGCGTACCTGGCCCGAAGCCAGGGCGGCAGCGAGGCACACTCCGGTCACGACCGCTCCATACCGGGCGCCGCGCACGAATTCGCGGAGAGCTCCCTTCGTGTCGGCGAAGTCCACCCCGAGTTCCGCGACAGGCCTGCGTATCAGGAATCTCCACGCCAGGAAAATCGCGGCGAGCATGATGGGGAACAGGTCGGGAAACTTCAGCCCAGGGTGCAGCCAGTGGAAGTAGCCCCAGTGCACAGCGTGCACCGAAGCGATGGCGAGGAGGGGGAGGATGACGGCCGCCATAAGCAGTTCTTATAGGAAATCCGGTGAAAGCCCTGCAAACGAGGGGGACATCCCGCGAGGTCCGGCGTCAGGCCGGCAGCTTCGGGGGTCCGCAGGTTGAGAGATCGCCGCTATCGTCGCATTCCGATTGCTGGGTCCTTGGACCGAGGCTTTTCGCGGCCTTCCGGCACTCCTGGGCGGACTCGAGGATAGGTAAACTATCCCCTATGACAACCCTGATCGCCGTCCTTGCCCTTGCCCTCGGAGCCCATACCGCCCACGCTTGGGACCTGGACCCCGCCACGCAGCGCACCCTCTCCGACCTCCACCGCGAGCTCGAACGGGCGCAGAAGCACCCCAACGGCTCGATGCAAGAGCGGCTGGAGTGGCAGGTGCGGTCGGCCTTGCTGGACATCCGGACCGGTGTGGTCGAAGCCAGCGAGGCGAGATACCGGGCGGCCTTGCCTCCCCGCCGGGAGGACTGGACCCCGGAGCAGCGGGCCGGGCTCGAGGCGATCCGGGCCCGCAAAGACCTTGCCTACGATGCCGCGGGAGCGGCCGCGGACATGAATCAGCTCTACGGCAGTCCCGATGCCATCCAGCTGCTCCGGCAGTACACCACCTGCGTCGAAGGCCGGAAGAAGGCCTTCCTCGAGAGCACGGCCCGGCTGGATGTCCTGATGACCGCGGAGGAGACGGGGGCCGAGAAGGTCGCCCTTGCGGAAGCCTTGAAGTCGCTCGCCGTGGAGGTCGACTCCCTGAAGCGGCGCCTCGAGACCTTGAAGGCCCCGGCCGAGATCGCGGCCGCCAAGTTCATGATCCAGTCCAAGGACTTTACCGGCACGCGGTTCGCGGAGCGTCTCAGATCCCTGGGAGGCCCCGGATGAAGGTCCTGGCCGAGATCGAGGGCAAGGTCTACGGGGCCCTCTCCGCGGCAACCCCCGCGGATTTCACGTCTCCTTTCCCCGGCCGTCCGTTCCTCTGCCTGCTATGGGACCATGAGGGCCGCGCCTCGGACGCCGACCGGTCCACACTGGCCCGCGCGCTGCTCGAGGCCGGGTGCCGGTACGCCGTGTGCGGGGGCCGCGATTGCGAGGCGTGGCACGACGCCTTCGACGCGGAATTCATAAGGAAGAACGGTCCCGGAGAGCCCGACGACTCGACGCATGTGATCACGACCTGGCACGACGGCGAGTCTCCCGCCGAGGTGGCGTTCTTCTTCGTCGATTGCACCGGTCCGGGCGGCCCTTCCTTCAAGGACCATCTCGTCCTGCACATCGGAGAAGGAGAGGCTAAGACCGCCTTGGAATCGGCCGTGGCGCGATACGCTCTCGACAAGACGGCGGACTGACGCCGCTTGGCAGTCCGCGGCCGCGCGCTGGGGGAACTTTTCGGGCGCATGAGTGTCTCAATGGCATGACGCTCGATCCCCAGACCCGCGTGGAGGCCCCCATGAAGAAGTCTCTCTCAGAGATGCTGAGCGCGTCCGCCCGGGCCCTTTCCTTGGTATTCGTCGTGACGTTCACGGCCTTCGCCGAGAAGGATGCCCCGGCGTCCTCCAAAGGGGCCTCGGTGGACATGGTGTTCGTGCTCGACACAACCGGCAGCATGGGCGGCCTCATCGAGGGCGCGAAGCAGAAGATCTGGTCCATCGTGAACGAGGTGGCCGCGGGCAAGCCCTCTCCGATGATACGCATCGGCCTCGTAGCCTACCGGGACAAAGGCGACCAGTACGTGACCAGGACCTTCGACCTCAGCGAGAACCTCGATAGCGTCTATGAGAAGCTCCTGTCCTTCACCGCCGACGGCGGCGGTGATGGGCCCGAGCATGTGCTCATGGCCCTCGAGGACTCCATCGAGCGCATGGCCTGGTCCAAGACGGTCGGGACCTTTAAGGTGGTCTATCTCGTGGGCGACTCCCCGGCGCACAAGGAGTACGGCGACACGCCCGCGCTGGAGAAGCTGGCCCAGGCCGCGGTCCGCAGGGGGGTCGTCATCAATACGGTCCAGTGCGGCAGGCAGTCCGACACCGAGGCGGAGTGGCGGAGGCTCGCCCGGCTGTCCGAGGGCAGGTACCTGCCCATCCCCCAGGACGGGGGCATGGTCACGGTGGCGACGCCCTACGACGGCAGGATCGCGGAGCTCAACAGCCGCGTCGAGTCCACGATGCTGGCCTACGGCTCCCGGCGGAGGGAGGCCTCGGCGATGTTCGCGCAGGCCAAGTCGGTCTCGGCCATGGCCTCGGCCCCGGCCGCGGCCGAGCGCGCCATCTTCACGGCCGGTCTGGCCTCGGCCGGGCGCGGGGCGAGCGCGGACATGGACCTGGTCCGGGGAACGGAGGAGGGGAAGGTCGACGTGGCCAAGCTGGAGAAGGAACAGCTGCCCGACGAACTCCGGAACCTGTCCCCCGAGCAGCGCCGCCAGCGGGTCGAGCAGTTTGCCAAGGAGAGGGAAGCCTGCCGGGGCCAGATCTCCGAGCTCTCCCTCAAGCGCAGCCGGTGGCTCAAGGAGCACCAGGGCAAGGGCCGCAAGGACTCCTTCGACTCGATGCTTATGGAGTCGCTCAAGGCGCAGGCGGCCGCCAAGGGCATCGCCTACTAGTTTCTTGGGGGCATCGGCGCGACGCGTCCCGCCGCAGCCAGGGCATAGAGAGCGGCTCGGGGCTTCAGTGCGATAGTCTCGGGGGTCCGCTGCGCTCGAAGCGCCGCGCCAGCTCGTCGCGGCTCAGCGACAGCATGCTGGGACGGCCATGCGGGCAGCAGGAGGGGTCCTTGCAGGCGCGAAGGTCCTCGACGAGCCGCAGGGCCTCCGGGGCCGTGAGGGCGTCGTGCGCCTTGACCGCGGCCTTGCAGGCGATCATGGCCGTGGCGTCGTAGCGCAGGTCTGCGGCGGCCGCCCTGGGGCTGGCGAGCGTGTCGAGCAGGCTGTTGACCATGTCCTTGACGTCGCCTGCCGCGTGGAGCAGCGTGGGGACAGAGGTGACGTGGAGGCCCGTTTTGCCGAAAGGCTCGATCTCGATGCCGGTCCGGCGCAGGCGGTCCTTGTGCGACAGTACGCGCTGGACGCCCGAGGCGGGCATGTCGATGAGCACGGGGAGCATGAGCTTCTGGACCGCGCAGCGGCCCGACTCCAGCTCGGAGACGTAGCGCTCGAAGAGCACGCGCTCCTGGGCCGCGTGCTGGTCCACTACCAGGAGCCCACCCGCCGACTCGAAGAGAAGATAGGCCCGCTCGATCTGGCCCAGGTAGCGCAGGCCGTGCCCTATGTCCATGGGGAGCGACGCGTGCTGCGGCGCGGGGATGGACACCGGGCGGTCCTTGCGGCTCGCCCGGAAAGCCGCCGCGGCCACGGACTCGCGCAGCATCGACGGCGAGCCCAGCTCGTCGAGGATCCCCCGGGCCGACGTCGCCGGCCGGGGCGCGGGGGCGTCGACCGGCGACGCCCCCAGCGTGGGGATCCCTTTGGACTCCAGCAGGGCCTTGGAGAGGGAGGAGGCCACCGTCTCGAAGACCGAGCTGTCGGGGCGGAACCGCACCTCGCGCTTGTTCGGATGGACGTTGACGTCGAGGCGGTCCGAGGGCAGCCGCAGGTACAGCACGGCCACCGGGTGCCGGTTCTTGGGTCGGAACGGCTCGTAGGCGCGGTAGAGGGCCTGCTGGACCGTGCGGCTCGTCACCGGCCTGCGGTTGACGAAGACGTATTGCAGCTCGCGCGAGGGGTTGAGCCTCTCGGTCGGGGCCAAGAACGCCGTCAGCGAGACTTCCCCGCTCTCGCGCTCGGCGGACAGAAGGCTGTCGCCGTGCTCGGAGCCGAGGACCTCGCGCACGCGCTCGCGCAGCGCCGCGGCCTCTCCCGAGCCCCGGTGCGCGGTCAGGCGCAGCAGGGTCCGGCCGTCGGACTTGTAGGTGAAGGATACGCGCGGATGGGCAAGGGCCGTTTCCTCGACCACGCGGGTCAGGTGCGAGCGCTCCGAGGCGTCGGACTTGAGGAACTTGGCCCGCGCCGGGGTGTTGAAAAAGAGGTCGAGGACTTCGATGGTCGTCCCATCCGCGGGGGGCGCCTCCCGCTCGGCCCGGAGGCGGCCGCCCTCCACCTCGACGCGCCACGCCTTGCGGGTGCCCCGCAGGCAGCTCGTCAGCGAGACGCGGGCCACGGCCGCCACGGAGAACAGAGCCTCTCCCCGGAAGCCGAAGGTCCGCAGCGTGTCGAGGTCTCCGAGGCTGGAGATCTTGCTCGTCGAGTGTCGCCCGAAAGCCTCGCGGCAGTCCTCGGGGGACATCCCGGAGCCGTCGTCGACGACCCGGATGGCCTTGCGCCCCCCGCCGCGCACCTCGACCGTGATCTTCGAGGCGCCGGCGTCGAGGGCGTTCTCGAGTAGTTCCTTGAGGACCGAGGCCGGACGCTCGATGACCTCGCCCGCAGCGATCCGGCTGGCCACGTCGTCGGGGAGCTTTCGGATGAGTCCCATCAGAGCCTCTTCTTCCACTCGGACAGCCGCTTCAGTGCGTCCAAAGGGGTCAGATCGTTGGGGTTGAGCAGCCGGATCTCGTGCAGGACCGGGTGCTCCTCGAAAAGCGGCAGGCTGGGCTGCGCCTGGGAGGGCCGCTCGGCCGTCATCGCCGGCGGGGCCGAGCGCGCCTCGTTCTCGAGGCCGCGCAGGATCTCCCGGGCCCGCTCCAGGCACGAGGCCGGTATCCCGGCCAGCTCGGCCACGTGGATGCCGAAGGAGCGGTCCGCCGGGCCTTGAGAGATCTTATGCAGGAAGATGACCTCGGTGCGCCCCTCGGCGTTCGTCCACTCGCGCGCCTCGACGTTGATGTTTCCGACGCCGGGAAGGAGGTCTGCGAGCTCTGTGAGCTCGAAGTAGTGCGTCGCGAACAGCACGCGGGGGCCGCGCGGCTTGCCGTCGTCCGCGCCCTCGTGCCCTTCCTGGCTCCGCCGGCCCGCCTTGTTCAGGTACTCCAGGACCGCCCAGGCGATCGAGATGCCGTCGTAGGTCGAGGTTCCCCGGCCTACCTCGTCGAGCAGCACGAGGCTGCGCAGGGTGGCCGCCTTGAGGATGTGCGAGGTCTCCCGCATCTCCACCATGAAGGTGGACTCTCCCCGCGCGAGCTGGTCCCGCGAGCCGATGCGCGTCAGAATCTTGTCCACGATGCCGACCCGGGCCGACTTGGCGGGCACGAAGCCGCCCATCTGGGCCATGACCGCGATGAGGGCATTTTGGCGGAGGTAGACCGACTTTCCGCCCATGTTGGGTCCGGTCAGGAGCAGCGTCTGGACCGAGGTCCCATCCATGTGGATCGAGTTCGGCACGAACGTGCCGGCCGGGAGGGCGGCCTCCACGATGGGATGGCGGCCGTCCTCGATGATGAAGTCGTAGGTCAGGTCGAGCTCGGGGCGCACGTAGCCGTTATGGGCGGCCACCTCGGCCAGCGAGTCCAGGGCGTCGAGCTCGCTCACCAGGGAGGCCAAGCGCCGGATCGTCGCAGCCGCCTTGAGCACCTCGGCGCGCAGCGTTTCGAAGAGCTCCAGCTCCAGGCGCAGGAACTTGTCCTCAGCCCCCAGGATCTTGACCTCGAGCTCCTTGAGCTCGGGCGTGATGTAGCGCTCGGCGTTGGTGAGGGTCTGCTTGCGCAGGTACCGCGGAGGGACCTTCTCGGAGTGCGTCTTGCCGAGCTCGATATAGTAGCCGAAGACCGAGTTGTAGCCCACCTTGAGCGGGAGCTTCGTCTCGGAGCGCTCGCGGGCCTCGAGCTCCTGCAGGAAGCGGCGGCTGTCGGTCTTGATGGAGCGCAGCTCGTCGAGCGTCTTGTCGTAGCCCTCGCGCAGCAGCCGGCCGTCGGCCAGGCGCACGGGGGGGGCGTCCACCAGCGCGCGGGAGAGCAGGGCGGTCACCGGCTCGAGCTTCGGGCCCAGTTCGGCCAGGTTCTTGCCGGCGGCCAGCAGCCCCGAGTAGAAGGCGCCTTCTCCGAGCCAGGCCTTCAGGGCCGGGATCTGGGCCAGGGAGTCCCTGAGGGCGCCGAGGTCCCGCGGCGTGGCGGAGCGGGTCCCCATGCGGTTGATGAGCCGTTCGAGGTCGCCGACGTGGCGCAGGATATCGCGCAGCTTGACGCGCAGGTCGCTCTTATCCACGAGTTCGGAGACGCAGTGCAGCCGGCGCTCGATCTCCCGCAGGTCGGTGGACGGGTGCAGGATCCACTGCTTAAGCCTGCGGCTGCCCATCGGGGTGTGCGTGTGGTCGAGCACGCCCCAGAGCGTATGCCGGCGGTCGCCGTCGGAAGACCCGACGAGCTCGAGCGTGTGGATCGCCGCGTCGTCGAGCTGCATCTCGGGCAGGGACTCGCGGTAGAGCGGCGGCAGCACCTCGCCGAGATGGGACTGCGTCGAGGCGACGTAGGAGCGCGCGCTCAGAGCGGCCTTCAGCGCGAGCTGGCGGTTGTTCCAGATGGCGGCGTTCTCCCAGCCGGGCGGGACGCGGTTCTCCGAGGAGCTGCGCGTCCACTCCGAAATGGAGGTCTTGGGACCCAGCACATGCTTGAGCTTCAACTCGGCGACGGCCTTGGCCGTGGCGATGAACTCGGCCGGGTCGAGTTTGGCCAGCGTCGCGTACAGATGCTGGTGGTCGTGGTCGCTCAAGGCCTGGGTGGCCCAGAACTCCCCGGTGGACACCTCGATGCAGGCCAGGCCCCAGCCCACGGTGTCGAGCTCGAGGACCACGAGATAGTTGGAGCCCGTCCCCGGCAGCAGCTCATCCTCGACCACCGTGCCGGGCGTCACCAGTCGGGTCACCTGACGCCGGACGATCCCCTTGGCCTGGGCCGGGTCCTCCATCTGGTCCGCGATGGCCACCTTGTGGCCGGCCTTCAGGAGCTTGGCCAGGTAGTTGGCGTAGGAATGATAGGGGATGCCGCACATGGGCAGCCCCTGGCGCTTGGTCAGCAGGATCCCGAGGATGGGGCTGGCGACCTGGGCGTCCTCGCCGAACATCTCGTAGAAGTCTCCCAGGCGGAAGAAAAGGATGGCGTGCGGATAAGCGGCTTTGAGGGCCTTATACTGCTTGAGGAGAGGAGTGTCGGCGTATTCCAGCTCTCCCCGCTTCCCGACGGCGGGCATAGTCCATATTGTACCAAACTGGACGGCTTTGGAGGCCGCGTTTCCGCTTAGGCCCCGCTCGGGACCTGCAGAGACTCGAGCCTCGCCGCGAAGTCGGCCGCCGTGCGGATGCGCCGGTCCGGATCCGGCTCCAGCGCCGCGTCGATGAGGGCGTCGAGGCCCTGGGGCAGCCCGGCGGTCACGCGCGAGGGCTTCTCGTAGCTCTTGGCGAGTTTGGAGGCCGTCGTCGTCGGGCCTTTAAAGGGCCGGGCCCCGGTCACCATCTCGTAGAGGCAGGCTCCCAGGGCGTAGAGGTCGGACTCCGTGCGCACGATCCCCTGTTCCTGCTCCGGCGCCATGTACAGCGGCGTCCCGGCGACGGTCTGGGTCGAGGTGGAGCCCAGCAGGGCATCCTTGGCCTGGCGCGCGATCCCGAAGTCCATCACTTTCACGCGGCCCTCGTTGGTGATCATGACGTTGGAGGGCTTGAGGTCGCGGTGGATGACCCCTTTCTTGTGGGCGAAGTCGAGGGCGTTGCAGACCCCGCGGACGATGTACTGGGCCTCCCGGACCGTCAGGCGGCCTTTCTTGATGAGGATATCCTCGACCGTGCGTCCCTCGATGAACTCGAAGACCATGCAGAGGTCGCCCTCGTCCTCGACGATGCTGTGGATGTCCACGATGTTGGGGTGGTGCAGCGCCGCGACGATGCGCGCCTCCTGCAGGAAGCGCTCGCGCTCCCTCGGGTTGTCGCGGATCTCGGGGCGCATCTGCTTGATGGCGACCTTGCGGCCCAGGGCCTTGTCGACGGCCTCGTACACGACCCCCATGCCTCCGCTGCCGATGGCGCGGTTGACCTTGTAGCTTGCGCGCAGGGCCGGCCCGGCGCCCAGGGCCTGGACCGTCTCGGCGCCCGCGCTCGGCAGCAGGGCCTTGAGCCTGGCTCCGCGGCGACCCTGCTGCCCGATGACGATGTGCATCAGGCCGAAGGCGATGAGGAGGCCCCCGCTCACCGAGCTCGCGAGCACCACGAGCATCCTGCGGTTGCCGCCGGGGGGAGCGGGCTTTTTGGCCGCGGGGGGGGCGGTCTGGGACGCCTTGGCGGCCTCCGCCTCCAAGGGCAGGTTGTACTGGCGCGCGACCTTCTGCAGCTCGGGCTCGAACTGCGGGCTCAAGCGGGCCGCGGACCTGAGGTCGGCGATCATGCCGCCGAGCTCCCCGTTCTTCTCGCGGATCCTGGCCCGCGTCTTGTAGGCGTAGGGGCTCCGCGGGTTCAGGGCGATCGAGCGGTCCACGTCGACCTTCGCCTCGGCCAGCCGACCGAGTTGAAGCAGGGCGGAGGCCCGGGCGTCGAGGACGGCGGTATCGTCAGGGGACTGTTCGAGAGCGGCGGTGGCGTCTTGCACCGCCCGCTCGTATTCGCCGAGCATGCTCTGCGCCACGGCGCGCGCCCCCAGCGACGAGGCGTCCCCGGGGTTGCGCTCGAGCGCCATGTTCAGGAGCTGGATGGCACCTTTCGGGTCGTTGTTCTTGATCTTGTTCCTGGCTTGCTGGTTGAGCGAGCCCACGGCGCGCTCAACGGGCGTCGCGGTGCCGGGCGCGCGCAGGCTCACGGGGGCCGCGCCGGAAGCGGCCTCGAACTGGTTGCGCTGCTCCGTCGCGGCCTCGTAATCCCGGTCGACCTTGTCGGCCGCGGCCTTCTGGAGGGAATCGAGCCCCAACTGCTCGGGCGTGGTGACCCGCAGCTCGGAGAGCTTCGCGATCTGATAGGCGACCTTGTTGTTCTGGTCGAGCGCCAGCGCCCTCTTGGCGTCCTCGAGGGCCTGGGGGTAGTTCTTCAGCTCGTAGTAGGCCAGCGCCCGGGTGGTGTAGGCGCGCTGGTTGTCCTCCTCGAGTCCCACGACGCGGGAGGCGTCGTCCACGGCCTCCTTGAACTGGCCCATGCCGTACTGTCCCATGGCGCGGTTGTTCAGGGCGTCGCGGTCGTCGGGCTTCGCCCGCAGGACGTTGTCGGCGCTCCGGATCGCCCCGGCGTTATCGCCGATGCGGAGCCGGCCGTTGCTGATGAGGTTGTGGGCCCTACGCCGCTCTTCGGGCCGCGCGCTCATGTCGGGGTCGGTGAGGACCACGGCCTCGAGCTCGTTGTAGGTTTGGATGGCTTCGACACTCTCGTCGGGAGGAAGGGTGGGGACGGAGGCGCGTTCCCGCGCGGGGCCGGCGCCGGAGCCGCCGGGGCCGGGAGCGGGTCGACCCTGAGTGGGGTCCGGAAGCGGGGGATTTTCCGTCGCGGTCTGCGCTCGCTGAGTGAAGCCGGCGATCTTTATGGCGGCTTTGCCGACTTTCTCCTTATTAGCCGGGGAGACGATGCGCGCGATCCCCCCGATATCCGCGGCATGGGACGCCGCATCCCCGTTGAAGTTCGTCGGGGGGAGCTCGGGGCCGGTCGCTCCCGGAGCCTGGACGGCGCCCGTGGCCGCCGGCGCTGTCTGGGACTCCTCGGTCGTCGCGTGCGGCGTCGTATCCAACGCCAGTCCCGCGTCGGCGCGGACGCTGGGCGAGAACGCGAAGACCGCTATCGGAAATAGAAGACAAAATACGGGATGACAAACGTATTTCATGGCTCTCTCCCCCAGACCGCCTGGGAACAAGAGCCCCAGAGGGGCTGCCCCAAGTGTAAAGCGGGTATTCCCTTCTGTCAAGTGCTACGGCTTGAAGCGCTTGAGGGTCTCCCGGTAGACCCGATACAGCGGCGTGGTCTTCTTGGCGGCGGGGTCCATGAGCCCGCCGAGCGTGAGCCAGAAGAAGCCGCCGCCGAGGCTCTCGGGCATGGCGATCGCGGCTCCGGAATAGAGGGAGATGAGGTCCTTGTTGGCGTCGCTCACGCTGCCCGGGACGAGCCACCAATAGCCCTTGGGCTTGGTCTCGCCGGTCTCCCCGAAGCTGAAGCCCGCCAGCATCAGCTTCTTCCCGGGGAAGAAGCGCTGCAGCTCGCGGAAGGCGGGCTCCAGCGCCACGCCCACGGGATGGCGGTGCGGGTAGAGGCTCAGGCCGATGACGTCGACGCCGGTCCCGAAGCCGCGCGCCGCGGCCCACTGGAGCCAGGGAGTCATGGCATGGTGGTCGTCGCCGGCCGTCCCCTCCCACCAGTGGATGGTCGCCACGGTCTCGTTGGAGCGGTCGGCCTTCTTGACGGCCACCACGGCCTTCTGCACCGCCAGCAGGATCGTCTCGTCGCGCACGTGAGTCTTCTCGCCGCCCAGCCAGTCGCCGTTGGGCTCGCTGGCCACCTCCCAGCACCGGATGCCGCCCTTGTAGTGCGTCGCGAGGTTCTCGGCCCGCTTGCGATAGTCCTCCACCGTGATGTCCTTGGGCCAGAGGACGCTGTCCAGGACCGAGCCCATGATTTTGAGGTTCCGCCGGGAGAGCTTGTCCACGATCTCGTCGTAGAGGGTAAAGGAGCTTTTGCGGGAAAAAGTGAAGTCGTCTCGGGTGGAGCGGAAGACGAGGCGTACCCAGTCCGCGCCGGAGTCCGCCACGCGGCCGGCGATCCAGTCGTAGTCCTTCACGTGGTCCACCAGCGTCTCGTCGAGGGAGAGCCCCCACCGCACGTCCTTCGAATGCTTCGGGTCCAGGGCCAGCTGCAGGCCGTTCTCGAACAGAAGCTGCGACCAGGCGGAGGAGACCTCCACGAGGGCTTTGTCGAACCGCTTGGCCCGCTTGCGGGGCGAGCTGGCCGCGTGGGCGTCGACCATCGACTTCTTGGCCCGCTCGACCAATCTGAGGACCTGCTTGGAGGGCTTGTAGGGAGGGTCCCAGGCGCCCGTCCGCTCGCGCAGCGAGTCTTGCATGCGCCGGTAGGCCGTGACCGCGATCTCTTCGTTGAGCAGGATCTCTTGGCCGTCGCCGTAGCCTTTTCCGCCGCTGTCGAGAAGGACCGTGGAGAAGCCGTCTCTCTCGACGGGCCAGGGCAGACTGAGGCGCACCCGCTCGGGGTCTTTCCATTCCAGCGCGGGGCTTTCGGACTTGCGGTCCAGCCACGGCCGGCCCGCGGCGGGGAGGCCCTCCAGGTCCGTGAGGAATATCCCGCTCTCCTCGGGAGCGATCCCGCTTTCGGCCTTGGAGGCCGGGGCGATGTAGCGCAGCAGCCCCTTCGTATCCAGGGGGCGTCCGTCGTCGTCGAAAACGGTCAGACGAAGCACGGCAGCCGACGCCGCGGCGGGAGTCGAGACGGCGAGAAGGAGGGCCAGGAACCGGTGCATGCGGACGTTGTAACAAATACCCCCTTGACACTTCCAGGGGACCTGTTAAATTAATGTTATGTTCCGGCTGATCCTCGCGGTGGCGCTGGCGGGACTCGCCTTCGCGTACTCTTCGCTGGGGTCTCCAGCACTCGAAGGCTCGTCGTGGGAGGTCAAGGTCAGGAAGGACTCGCTACTGGCCCTGTCCCATCGCGACACGCTGTCGTTCGAGCGGGGATTGCTCACCTCGTCCTTGTTCCTCCCCCGGGGCTTCCTGCCGGGCGGCTATGCCGCCAGGGTGGACCGCGACGGCTTCTTCGAGGCCCTGCAGAAGAGCGGCGACGGATCCTCCCTGGAGTGGCGCGGCAAGATCCGCGAGGACCGCGTCGAGGGCACCGTGCTTTTGAGCCGCCCGGGGCGCCGCTCCACGGCCTATTCCTTCCACGGCCACCGGAAAGCCTGATTGCGCCCGGGGTGAATTCAACCATTAAGTGCAACACCAAGCATTGAAGACCTCGTTTGGTGTTTGGAATTGAAGGACCTTTCTGGGGCGGTCATTGAGCCAACGTTC
>Ga0265297_10003798_pt1 | contig 26333 bp, 24 predicted proteins | sample Munlanlwell13791_FD_192502 | JGI IMG/M metagenome (GOLD analysis project Ga0265297, IMG submission 192502) | Leachate microbial communities from a municipal landfill in Southern Ontario, Canada - Leachate well 137-91 | ecosystem: Engineered > Solid waste > Landfill > Unclassified | place...
AAATGAAATCCAAAATCCCAATGTCAAATACCAAAACTGAAGTTTTATTATTTGGAATTTGACATTTGGATTTATTTTGGATTTTGAGCTTTGTCATTTGTCATTAACATTTATACTGATCTAATTTAATCTCTAACTTTTTGATTTTTGCGCGAAGGGTGTTGCGGTTTAGGCCGAGGATCCGTGCGGCTTTAAGCTGATTGCCTTCTGTGCGCTCCAAAGTCTGTTCAATCAAAGGTTTTTCAATCGACTCAACAACGGATTTATATAATACACCCTTTTTTTCGTTAAACAAGGAATTTTCAAAAGTGATAACTTTATCTTTAATAAAAGCTAAATCTCTTATACAGTCTTTTTTCACTACCCTTATAACATCATCGCTATAAGCAGGGTTGGGAAAAGCATACCCCTCTTTCGCTAACACTTCCTTAAGCGCTTCTTTGATCTTTGTCTCGTTATCGGAAATTAATATAGTTATCATATTTAAAAAAATACGTTCACCTAAAAGCTTAATGAAATAAAGCTTTCGTGAACGTCTTTGTTCTTTTAGCTACTGCTTAAACTTAAGCACTACATTGTGCTTGCGATTGATTTCTTTACGGCTTGATTACTCTTTTTCTATTTTGACTACGAAACTTTTTTTATCGGCTGGAGGAACATTATTTTCCCAAGACCGCACGTATTTAAAATAAATTTCTGTTGTCCCCGGCCTAAGCGCTTTGAATATCCATTCCTCTTTGCCTCCAGAGCCAACGAGCCCTGTTTCTTTGACGATATACCTTGAGCCTTTTAAAATAACGAATCTTTCATCCACATCCCCCGCTAATTGCCATTGATAACCTGTGGTCATATTTGATTCCAAGGTTATCACAAACTCTTCCCCGGCTTTCGCGCTGATAGCAATGCTATGCCGGACACCTTTCTCTTCCCCGGCAAAACCAAAGAAATTAACGCCTAAAATAAAAACTGCCGTAATTCCAACAATTATTGCTCGTTTCTTAAGCATAACTGCTCAAAAATAGGAGTGGCTCTTGTTGATACAAGGCGCCACCCCTATCTCTTTATTTTATAAACAACATCTCCCTATACTTGGGCAAATCCCAAGCATCGTCGGAGACTACGCATTCAAGCTGATCAACATGCTTTCTGATGTGATCCATCAAAGGCTTTAATTCTTTAAAATAAATTTCAGCGCATTTCTCACCGCCTGCCTTATGCGCTTTATCCAGCAACTTATCCATCTCCAGAGTATTACGCCTCACATAAAATATTTTTGAAACTATCTCGGAGAGATGTTCTTTTTTATCCTTGAGGGCGGCGGCATCCAGGGATAACCCGGCTGTTTTCTTAAGATTGACTAACTCGTGCAAGGTGCTGGCCAAAAGCTTCTCATATTTATATCCTGCCGGGACAACCGAAGCGTTAACCATTTCTTTTAAGGTATTAGCTTCAATCTCAAGAGTCAGGTTATACATATGAATCCAGATGTGATATCTGGCGATAAGCTCTTCTTTTGAGAAAACCTTGTACTTCTCAAACAGCGAGATGTTCTTTTCTTTGGTTAAGGCCTCCAGCGCTTCATAAGTCGCAGCTACGTTAGGTAAAGAACGCTTCTTGGCTTCCTTGACCCATTCTTCAGCGTAATTGTTACCTTCAAAACGAATATCTTTTGTTTCTTTAACAATCTCCGCAATAACTTTAAGCACCGCGGTATTAAAATCTTTTCCGGCCGAGGCCTTCTTGATCTTATCAGCTACATAATCAAGGCTTTCGGCTATTATCGTGTTAATTATCGCGATAGGAGTTGAAATATTCTGCGAAGAGCCTACAGCGCGAAATTCAAATTTGGCTCCGGTAAAGGCAAAAGGCGAAGTACGGTTTCTATCGGTTGTATCTTTGTTAAATTTAGGCAAGCGGCCAAGGCCTAAGTCAATAATATCGCTCTTAGAAACCTTGGATTTAATGCCTTTTTCAATCATATTCAGGATTTCAGTAAGTTGGGCCCCTAAGAATACGCTTATGATCGCCGGAGGCGCTTCATTAGCTCCTAAACGGTGCTCATTACCGGCCATCGCGACAGAGGCGCGTAAAAGATCGGAATGTAAATATACCGCGCGTAAAACCGCGGCTAAAACCGCTAAGAATTGTAAATTATCTTCCGGCGTTTGGCCCGGGTTAAGCAGGTTATCGCCTTTATCGTCAGCCAGGGACCAGTTCAAATGCTTTCCGCTGCCGTTGATTCCAGCAAATGGTTTTTCATGCAAAAGACAAACCATTCCATGTCTTAAAGCAATTTTTTTCATCAACTCCATCAAAAGCTGGTTGTGATCAGCGGCGATATTCGACTCTTCGAAAATAGGCGCGAATTCATACTGATGCGGAGCAACCTCATTATGACGAGTCATTACGGGTATACCTAATTTATACGCTTCTTCGGCAACCTCAAACATAAAATTAATCACCCGTTCTTTAATCGTCCCAAAATACTGATCTTCCAATTGCTGGCCTTTAGGCGAAGGAGCGCCTACGAGAGTCCTGCCGGTCATAACCAAATCCTGGCGAAGATTGTAGTAATTCTTATCGATCAGGAAATACTCCTGTTCAGGTCCGCAAGTAGAAAATACTTTTTTAACCTCTTTATGTCCAAAAAGCTTCAATAATCCCAGAGCTGCTTTATTTAATGCTTCATCGGAGCGTAAAAGCGGAAGTTTCTTATCCAAGGCTTCGCCGTGATAAGAGATAAATATGGTGGGGATGCAAAGAGTTTTACCGAGCGTGCTTTCAATGATAAATGCGGGGCTGGAAGGATCCCAAGCAGTGTAACCGCGGGCTTCGAATGTTGCGCGAATACCACCGGAAGGAAAACTTGAAGCATCGGGTTCGCCTTGAATTAATTTATTTCCGGAGAATTTCTCGATAACTTTGCCGGGGGCGGTAATCGAAATAAAACTGTCGTGTTTCTCAGCGGTTAGGCCTGTCATTGGCTGAAACCAATGGGTATAATAAGTCGCGCCTTTAGCAATTGCCCATTCTTTCATGGCGTTGGCAATCTCATTGGCTTGTTCCATGCTTATAGTTTTACCCTCAGCCATCCAGGTCTTAAAGGCCTCAAATGTTTCCTTGGAAAGATGCTTCTGCATAGTTTCTATGCTGAAAGTATTCTCCCCAAAATAAGAAGATACCTTCTTAGGCGCGCTGATCTTATCCAGTTCCACACTTTTAATCTTAAATAATAACTTCTGTCTTATGCTCATTTCTGCCTCTCCTTGTGTACGGACAACCTTGCCGGCGCAATACCGATTAGCGCAGGGTATCTCGTCCTTATTTGATTGTTGATTATAGCATAATTATCTAAAAATAACAGAGGCATTCAACTTAAGAACGCCTCTGTTCAATACCTAATATACAAGTAAAAAAAGTAAGTTTTTGGTAACCATTAACTTAGCCAATTGCCGCTGTCCCGCGCTCTTCAGTCCTAATCCGCACACACTCTTTTAAATCCAAAACAAAGATTTTCCCATCACCGGTAGCGCCGGTTTTAGCCCCTTTCACGATTGCTTTAATAGTCTGATCAACAAAATTATCGTTTACCGCAATTTCAAGACGTATCTTTCTTAATAGATTCCCCGTTTCTTTATGCCCGCGGTAAACTTCAGTCACCCCTTTTTGCCGGCCATGACCTAAGACTTCGTTTACAGTCAGTAAATTTACTTCTGCTTTATACAATTCTTCCTTTACCTCTTCCAGTCTGTGCGGCTGAATTATCGCTATTATAAGTTTCATATTATCTCCCTTGTTTATTCAGGTCTATAGTCGATGGTCGATAGTCAATAGTAAAAATTATAGACTATCGATTATAGACTATTGACCTGCATCATTTTATTCTAACACCGTATACGCTCTCTCATGGTGCTGGGTAAGATCAAGGCCCATAGCTTCCTGTTTTTCATTAACTCTTACCCCAATGAAGAAATCAACTATTTTATAAATAATCAAGGTGGCTATTCCTGTATAAACAATCGTTACGCCTACAGCCAAAAGCTGCACCAGGAATTGTTTAGGATTGCCAAAAAACAAACCATCAACTCCTGCAGCGTTTACTGCTTTGGAAGCAAATAAACCTGTGGCCAGCGCTCCCCAGATTCCACCTACGCAATGCACGCCAAAAGCATCCAAAGAATCATCATACCCGAATTTAGGCTTGATTACGGTAACCGCGATAAAACAAAATACGCTTACCAGCAATCCGATGGCTATCGCAGGAAGCACGCTGACAAAACCAGCTGCAGGTGTAATCGCGACCAAGCCGGCTACTGCTCCGGAACAAGCGCCAAAAATTGTCGGCTTGCCGTTGTGGATCCATTCAATTAATGCCCAGCTTAAACCCGCGGCTGCGGCAGCAGTATTAGTCACCACAAAAGCATTTACTGCCAATCCATTGGCTGCCAAAGCGCTTCCAGCATTAAATCCAAACCAACCAAACCATAACAAGCCTGTCCCTAAAACCACAAAAGGCATATTATGCGGAGAAGGAACATTTTTATCCAGATTAGACCTCTTCCCTAGAATTATCGCCGTAACTAACGCCGCGATCCCGGCATTGATATGCACTACCGTTCCTCCGGCAAAATCCAGCGCTCCGAAATTTCTCAACCATCCTCCTATACCCCAAACCCAGTGACAAAGCGGGCCATAAACAAAAGTTGCCCAAAGCAGCGTAAAAACCAAAAATGCCGAGAATTTCATTCTTTCGGCAAATGCGCCGACAATCAAAGCCGGCGTAATAATCGCGAACATCGCCTGAAATATCATAAACGCCTGGTGCGGGATTGTTCCGGCGTAATCCGCATATGGCTCCAAACCTACACCGTTTAAGCCAAACCACTGCAAACCTCCCCAAAATCCATTACCGGGCGCAAAAGATATGCTATAACCAATCAAAACCCAATGCAGGCTTAAAACACACATAATGATAAAACACTGCATAAGAACGCTTAAAACATTCTTTCGCCTGACCATGCCGCCGTAGAAAAAGGCTAAGGCCGGCGTCATCAGCAAAACTAGCGCCGATGACATTAAAACCCACGCTGTATCTCCTGAACTAATCATATCTCCTCCCATTATTAATTCTATTGATTAACCAATTGGTTAAATTGAGCGCAAAAAAAGACGCCCTCTTTAGTAGCTAGAGAACGTCACTGTTTTCCGGCTTACCCACATTCTTTACATTTACAAGTAAAGAAATCTATCTTTTGGTAACCCTTTTATTCTATATTTAATTTTTCCCTGACCAATCTAGCGTAGATCTTATTTATACGCTTAGTCTTCAACCATCTCTCTATGGTTGTAACTTGCAGGTCAAGCCTTTTAGATAGATCGTATAAAGTATACCCGTTTTTCTCCTTGAATTGTAATATCCCCTCTATTAGCGCACTATCCACCATATATATAACCCTATCATAAAGTTTATATTAACTAATTAACGGTAAAACGGTATAAATAAGAACGTGATCCAGGCTATCACCGTAGTTATTACCCCTACTGTTAAACCAACGCCAAACCATTGCATAAATGTCACGCGCAGGTTCTTTTCTTTTTCCAATATGCCAAGCGCAACGATATTCGCGGTAGAACCGACAAGAGTAATGTTGCCTCCCAGACACCCTCCAAAAAGAAGCGCCCACCATAATGGCTGCAAGCCAATACCCAAGCCTTTAAAATCCTGAATCACAGGTATGATCGTAGCTACAAGCACAACATTATCTAGTATAGATGAGCCTATAGTCGAAATCCAAAGAATACATCCGGTCAATATATTTATGCTGCTACTGGTCATTTCTGCTAGATACTTTGCCAATACGCTGGTCGCTCCGGTATAACGCAAAGCGCCTGCCTGTCCAAACAGAAATAGAAAAAAAAGCAGCGTCCACCATTCAACGTCTTTTTCCACATATTTTCTCGCGCTATGGCGCTTCCACACAAAAACAAGACTGCTTGCTAAAAGAGGAGCGACAAATAATATGGTATTGGATTCCAAACCCCAAAATAATTCAAGGCGATGATGTAAAGAAATGATAACAAGGGTTGCTGCAAATATTGCAAGGCTAGCCCTAAGGTCTTTAGTAATGTAGTACGGCTTTTGCATAGCTGTAACTTCATTGCCTTTTAAGTGCTTTATCTCATCATCCATTTCTTTGAACGCTTTCCTGTACCAAACAAGACAAATAGCTATAGTTACTACCAGACAAACTGCTGAAAGAGGAAGGGCCTTAGCTATAAAATCTTCAAAAGTAAGCCCTGACTTGGTTGCAATTAATATTCCTATCGGATTCCCAAGCACAGTCGCAGCGCTTCCTATGTTGGTAGCCAGAATGGATATAATAACATACGGGGTAGGCTTTACTTTCAGGCGATTGCATACTTCGAGTATTGCCGCAATCATAAAAATTATAGAGGTAACTTCGTCAACCGAAGCGGCCATTAGCCAAGAGGCCGCGCAAAGGATTACGACAAACTTACGCGCAGTAAGGTGTTTTATGCCTAAAAGAAGGTGCGTTACTAACGAAAAAAAACCATTTTCCTTTAACAGGCCTACAAGCACCATCATCCCGACTAAAAATAAAATCACTTCCAGAGAACAAAACGTGACGAAATGAGTGATATCTATAGTCTTGGTAACAAAAAGCAGAGCCGTACCCATAAAGGCAAAACTAAGGCGGAAATCCCAAAAGAATAAAGTGCCTAATATCGATCCTGAAAATATAGCTATTGCTATAGCCTGGTGGGAATCAAGGCCTACTTCCCTAGACAAAAACCCCAGGCCGCAAGCAATAATAACAAGTATTATAAATTTCTTAAGCATTAATATGAAACACCTATTTTAAAGCGCAATGTCACCTTTTTCTTTTGTCCTAATACGTATTGCATCCTCAACCGGAGAAATAAAAATCTTTCCATCGCCTATTTCCCCTGTACACGCAACATCCACAATTGCCCTGGTAAGTTTTGATACGTCATCATCTTTAACAACTACATCTATCTTTATCTTCGGCAATAATTCAACTTTATACTTCTCACCGCGCCACTGCTGCACAACGCCTTTTTGCTTTCCGTGGCCTTCTATCTCGCTGATCATTAACCCGGAGCAACCTGCGAGTTCCAAAGCATTACGCACAGATTCCAATTTTTCCGGCCTGATTACGATCTCTATCTTCTTCATATATACCTCCGTTAAGCTGGGAACCCTGCAGTAAACAGGGTTCCCAAGTTAATATAATAATGATATTACTTATTCTCCATCTTTCAAGCCCAAAAATGAATACGCGGGCTTACGTCCGAGAAATTCAGGATAAGCGGAATTACCATGTTCGCCGATATCCAACCCTTCAATCTCTTCCTGCAAGCTGACCCTGATACCCATTGTAGCCTTAATTATTCCCCAAACAATCAAAGAAATAACAAACGTGAACATTCCGACAGACAAAACACCGGCTAGCTGAGTAGATAATAATTTCATCCCTCCGCCATAAAATAGACCATTACCAGTAGCCACTCCGGTTATTTTATCCTGCGCAAAAAGCCCCACGCAAATCGTTCCGAAAATACCGTTTACCAAATGCACTGACAACGCCCCTACCGGATCATCAATCTTAACCCGGTCAAAGAAAATAACCGCCAGAACAACTAATATGCCTGAAATCAACCCAATAACGATAGAAGTAGGTATGCTTACAAAAGCGCACGGAGCAGTTATTGCTACCAAACCTGCAAGGCACCCGTTAAGAGTCATGCCTAAATCAGGTTTTCCCAATAGAATCCACGAAAATATTGTTGCACTCATTATTGCCGCTGCAGCCGCAGTATTAGTTGTCATTGCAATATGCCCTATTGCTACGGGATCTGCCGCCATAGTTGAACCTGGGTTAAAACCAAACCAGCCAAACCATAAAACAAACGTGCCAAGCGTAGCTATTGACATGTTGTGCCCGGGAATAGGATTAATCTTGCCGTTACTATACTTGCCGAAACGCGGGCCTAACACTAATACACCTGCTAAAGCAGCCCAACCACCGACCGAGTGAACGACGGTAGAACCTGCGAAATCAAACATACCTTTTAACGCTAACCATCCTCCACCCCAGATCCAATGGCCCACAATAGGATAAATAAACATGGTCAGAATAAAAGAAAAAACAATAAACGATTTGTATTTTATTCTTTCTGCTACGGCTCCCGAAACAATAGTCGCAGCCGTTCCGCAAAACACCAACTGGAAGAAGAATTTCGACCATAAAGGCACGCCGGTCCAGGAAATTGCCGAATAAACTCCCTGATAGGCCGCTCCCACAGCCGGAGAATTATCAATACCGCTTGCGAAAAACAACCCTTTCAGCCCGATAAACGGAGTCCCATCGCCAAACATAAGCCCCCATCCCAGCACCAAGAATCCAAGAGACGAAACAGCGAAAACAACAAAATTCTTAGACAAGATGTTCACACAGTTCTTCATGCGAGCAAATCCGGCTTCCACCATTGCAAAACCAAGATTCATAAAAAACACCAACATTGCCGTAATCAAAACCCACATAGTATCTAAAGCAACTTTTGCATCCATTTTGGTACCACCTCCTTTTAAAGATTAAAATACCTGGTTTAACTAGTGTCCCGCCAATATCCCCATGCTCCCTATAAGAAAAAGGCGTCTTACCCGCTCTTATAAACGGTTTAGACGCCTGCGTCTTGCCCGGCAAGGCCACGCCAAACATCCTATATGTTTGGGTGTAACTGGCCGGAAATAAAAAAGCGCTCCTTTTTTAAGGAACGCCGTAGTCTTTTTTTACGCCTCAATGCGTGTCTTACATTACTACAAGTAACAAATATTTAAATCTGGTAACTCTTTTTTAGGGACGGTTCTCAAACCAATCTAAAACTGTCCCCTACGCAGGGACACTTCTGCCTTACCTTGAGAACCGTCCCTATCAAGATGCTCTTTGGCTTTCTTACGAATCCTTTTGACCGCTTTAACCACGCTGACATGCGAAAGCCCGATTCTCTTACCTATATCTCTAGTAGTTAGCCCATCTCTAAGAAATACAAGTATTCTCTTTTCCCGGGGGCTAAACCCGTTATTCTGGATAGCCTCAGCCAAGAATTTCACGTGCAGGAGATTACGACAATCTTCCTGAACCCCAAATCTCAAATACAATATTCCTTCCAAAGAGCTGTCGTCTCCCTCCTGACTAACCGGCATATCTAAACTTATTACATTAGGATTCTCGTTTACCTTACGGATGTAATTTTTCAAATGAAAATAGCAACCTTGCAGAATATAACTATCTGTCTTATCTGATAACTTCCCGGAATTAAAATTATTCCAAAGGTGCAGAAAAGCCTCCTGGTACAAATCGTCATGGCTAAATGACCTGTAACGGCCGTTTAGCTTATAGGCTATCCTTTTTACGGTTGGCGCAAGTTTTCTGCTTAACTCTTCAAAACTCATATTTCTACCCCTTTAAAAACAAAAAGTCCTTTACCCGTTTTACGGATAAAGGACGCCTTAGTCCTGCAAATGAAAAAGTCTTCCGAGCAATTACTTACCCAGAAGACCTCAATGTCTATCTGTTACATCTCTGTAACAAATAAAGCTTAACATAAGATTACCCAAATGTCAAGCCTTTTTACCCCTTATATCTTTGGCCAAAATAATGGCCTCGGCAACTTCGCGCATGGATTTACGCGAATCCATACTCTGTTTTTGAATAAGCCTGTAAGCCTCCGATGGCAGGATATTTGCTTCCTGCGAAAGGATTTCTTTGGCCCGCTCAACAAGCTTACGCGTAGTTAAGGCCTCTTCGGCTGAACGCGCCCTTAAATCCAGCTCCGCGTTTTCAATGGCTATCGCCGTTTGATTGGCTAATGCGCTAAGAAGGCCAAGTTCATGTTTAGAAAATGCGTGTTTCTTGGAAGTATAGCAGTTTAATACGCCAATAACCCTCCCTTTTACCGCTAGAGGCACACAAGCCAATGAATAAAGTTTTTCTCTCTTGGCAATATCACGATTTAGATACCGGCTGTCTTGCCTGACGTCTAAAACACAAACCGGTTTATTTTCTTTGGCAACGATTCCGGCAATACCTTCTCCCAGCCTTATATTCGGTTTTTTGTTATATGCCTCGGAGATGGATTGAGTTGCCCTAACCACCAATTCGTTCTTGCCGGGATCAAGCAGCATAAGCGAAGAAATCTTGGAATTCATAATCTCGGCAGTAACATGCACGATCAAACGCAACAACTCTTCAAGGTACATCCCTGAATTAATAAGATTGGCTACTTTAGAGAGCGCCTCAATCTGCTTTGTGTAAATTTCGTAATGTTCTGTTTTCTTTTTAGGCATTTTATAATTTACCCATAAACCTTTCTATCCGTAGCAATGCTTCCTTCAAACTCTCCATGCTCGAAGCATAAGAAATCCTGATAAATCCTTCTGCGCATTGGCCAAAAGCAGTTCCCGGAACTACCGCTACTTTCTCCTCTTTAAGGAGTTTTTGCGAAAATTCCAGAGAGCTTAATCCGGTTTTCTTTATTGAAGGAAAGACATAAAAAGCTCCCTGGGGCTTATTACAAAGTAAGCCCATAAGATTAAGCTCTTCCACCACGAATTCACGCCTCCTGCTATATTCACGCTTCATTTCTTCAATTGATTTCTTTCCGCTCACCAAAGCCTCAGCCGCAGCCATTTGAGCCGTTATAGGAACACACATAATAGTATATTGATGGATTTTAGTCATTCCGGCTATAATTTCCTTCGGCCCGCAAGCAAATCCCACGCGCCAGCCGGTCATAGCAAAGGATTTTGAAAATCCGTTGAGATAAACGGTATTTTTCTTTAATCCGGCTAAAGTGGGGAAAGCAGTATGTTCAAAATCATAAGTTAAATCTCCATAAACCTCATCGCAAATACAGATAAGGCCATGCTTTAATATTATTTTACCCAAAGCCTCTAATTCTTTTTTACGATAAGAAACACCCGTAGGATTAACCGGATAATTCAGGATTATTCCTTTGGTTTTCTTGTCAATTGCCTTCTCTAACTTCTCAGGAGTTAATTTAAAACCGTCTTTGGTGGTATCCGTATAGACCGGAATACCGCCAGCTAATTCCGTAACCGGGCCGTACGAAACATAGCTTGGCTGAGGCACGATTATTTTATCCCCGGGGTTAATTATCGCTCTTAAAACAAGGTCCACCCCCTCGCTTACCCCCACAGTAATCAGCATTTCATCATCCGGAGAATAATGCAGATTATACTTGGATTTTAAATAACGATGCAGACCTAAACGCAGTTTATATAAACCCTTATTGGAAGTATAACCGGTGAACCCTTGTTCGAGCGAATAAATCCCTGCTTCGCGAATAACCCAAGGAGTGACAAAATCCGGCTCACCCACGCCTAAAGATATAACTTCTTTCATCCCCAGGACAAGGTCAAAAAAAGCCCGGATGCCCGAAGGCTGCATTTGTTCTACTTTTTTAGATACTTTATTGTTCATAGAATAATTACTCTAATGTCAAATGATAAACCACAAAATTAAAAATAAGCACAAATAACAAATATCAAATGACAAAACAATAGTTTTAGATTCTGACATTTGAGTTTTGGGTTTATTTTGTGCTTTGAATTTTGTCATTTGTCATTAAAATCAGTATGAAATTGCAATCCTCTTATTCTCTTCTTTCTGTTTCAAAATCACACCGTCCTCCTTATATTTCTTCAGTAAAAAATGCGTGGTTGTTCTTCTGACGTTTTCAAGACAAGACAGCTTTTCGGCGACAAAACTGGAAACGGCATGTATATTTTTCCCTTCAACTATAACCAAAAGATCATATGTTCCTGAAATAAGATAGCAACTGGAGACTTCGGGAAACGAATAAATTCTTTCGGCGATTCTATCGAATCCTACGTCTTTCTGCGGAACGATATTAACCTCGATAAGCGCCCGCAATCCGCAAGGCTCGGCTTTTACCAAATCCCTGTTAATTACCGCTTTATATTTTAGAATTACGCCATCTCTTTCGTATTTTCTGATTGCGGCCTTTACATCCTGAGGCTTCTTCTTCAGCATCTTAGCTATATCATCGGGACTGACTCGCCCGTCTTTTTCCAAAATTTCCAGTATTTCTTCCATTTTCTCCCTCGCTTTCTATAAAAGAGGTTACGAATCATCGACAAATTAAGATTTATGATTAATATTACCGCAAATTGATATAAGGGTCAAGGCTTAATCTCTTGATATTTTGAGGATTTTATATTTGAGGATACCTGCAGGAATTTTGATTTCGACTACTTCGTTAATTTTGTGGTTAAGAAGGCCGCTTCCGATGGGAGAAGAAACCGATATCTTTCCTTGCTCATAATCCGCCTCTTCTCCCGATACCAGCGTATATTCCAATTCTTCGCCTGAGTTCAAATCTTTCAGCTTAACTTTAGCGCCAATCAATACTTCATCCGAAGGCATATTTTCATCAAGAATACGGGCAGAAGATAATTTTTCTTCCAATTCGGCTATTCTTTTCTCATTTAGGCCCTGGGCGTCCTTGGCCGCGTCATACTCGGCATTCTCGGAGATATCACCATGGGCCCGAGCCTCGCCTATAGCCTTAGAAAGAGCCCTGCGTTTGGTGGTTTTTAGATACTCCAGCTCTTCCATTAACTTTTGATGACCTTTTTTAGTCAGATATAACTCAGCCATAGATTATTTACCTCTGCAAACGTTAACACAAACTCCGCAGATATATTGATCAACCAATTTTTTCTTCTGGAATTCTTTTAGCTTCTCAAAACATTTGATATGTTCAAAATCTCCAGAAGTTTCTTTTATCGCGCCAGCAGGACACATTTTAACACATAAACGGCAAACTCCGCAATCTTCTTTTGTTTGCTTATCCAGCTTTAAAGGCAGATTGGTTAAAATAGTAGCTAGCCTGAACTGGCTTCCCAGCTTCTTATTTACAAGCAAATTATTCCTGCCTATCCAGCCAAGGCCGGCTAAAACTCCCAATTGCTTATGCGAAAGGTGCGCTTTCTGGTTCTCCCAATCTAGAATTATCGACGCCGGTATCGGAAGAGCTAAAAATCCTTTACTCTGAATAAAATTGGCCACTTTTAACGCTGCCTGGTCCAAAGCCGCATTTACTGTACGGTAGTGATGAAAATATAGCCTTGTGGGACTAAAAGATATTTCATCTAACACGCTCCCCGATAGCCTCATTCCGAGACAAATTGCTTTATCCAGCTTAAGCAGTAATTTTTCAGAGATACTAAAAGTATTTTTTACTTTTTCGATATCCGCTACGCCAAATAATTCAATTCCTTGGGTATTGGCGAACTTCTTAAGATTTAGGTAGTTCTTATTTTTGTCCATCAATTTTCCTCAGATAAACCATCAAAATTGATATTGCCGCCGGCGTCACCCCGGATATACGCGAAGCCTGGCCCAGGTTAATCGGATTAAATTTAGCCAACTTCTCTTTAATCTCCCGCGAAAGACTGGGGATCAAAGCGTAATCAATAAATTCGGGTATCCTGATTTTTTCCAGATTCTTGAATTTTTCTACATCTTTTAACTGACGCTGGATAAATCCTTTATATTTTACCTCTATTTCAATCTCTTTGGCAATAGCTAATTCGGCAATACCATCTTTTAACGGAATCAAAACCAGGATATCATTCAGGCTTACCTGCGGCCTTTTAAGCAGGCCTTCCAGAGTTGTATCTTTTTTAAGGCTGGCAGTTCCCAAATCGGATAATAACGAATTTACTTCCTTTGTCGGCTTGACCTTTGTCTTCTTAAGAAAATTAGTCCCGTCATCAATTTTTCTGATTTTATCCTGCACAGATTTATATTTAGCCTTATCCAATAAACCCAGCTCATAACCGATTCTGCTTAAACGTAAATCAGCATTATCTTCGCGTAAAATCAGGCGGTACTCCACGCGCGAGGTAAACATTCTATACGGCTCATTAGTTCCTTTGGTGGTCAAATCATCAATCAGAACGCCTATGTAACTCGACGCCCTGTCTAAAATAAACGGTTCTTTATTTTTTACTTTTAGAGCGGCATTAATGCCTGCGATTAACCCTTGAGCTGCTGCTTCTTCATAACCGGTAGTGCCGTTAATCTGTCCGGCTAAGTATAAACTCTTGATTAACTTTGTTTCGAGAGTCGGATAAAGCTGGGTTGGCTCTACTACAGTATGCTCTATACCATAACCAAAACGGATTACCTTTGCATTCTCCAGGCCCTCGATAGAATGAATCATTTTCAACTGCACGTCTTCGGGAAGGCTGGTGGAAATTCCGTTGGGATAAACTTCCTGCGAACTCAACCCCTGCGGCTCTAAAAATACCTGATGCCGCTCTCTATCCTTAAACTTCACGACCTTATCCTCTATGGAAGGGCAATAACGCACGCCTGTTGCCTTAATTAATCCTGCGTAAAGCGGAGAGCGATCCAAATTATCCGATATTATTTTATGCGTTTTCTTATTAGTATAGGTTAGGTAACAGGAAATCTGCTTCTGAATTATTTTCGAGCTCCAAAATGAAAAAGGCCTCGGAGGATTATCGCCACTCTGAATAATCAGCTTCCCATAATTAATTGTGTTCTTGTCCAAACGGCTGCAGGTACCGGTTTTAAACCTTAAAAGAGCAAATCCTAATGCTTTTAAATTATCGCCTAAGCCGATTGCGGCCGGCTCATTGATGCGGCCTCCACTAATGTGTTTAAGGCCGACATGAATAAGGCCGTCAAGAAAGGTTCCGGGAGTAATTACAGTGGACCTGGCTCTAATCTCTTCCTTCTCCGACGTTAAAACACCTCTTGAATGTCCATCTTCAACAATTAATTTTTTGACTTCCGCTTGTTTAACTTCAAGATTGGGCGTACGCATAACCAGATCTTGCATATACCGGCTATACATATCCATATCGATTTGGGCGCGCGAGGATTGAACAGCTTCTCCCTTGGAAGCGTTAAGAATCCTGAACTGTATCCCGCAGGCATCCGCTGCTATGCCCATTTGACCGCCCAAAGCATCAATCTCTTTGACCAGCTGGCCCTTGCCCACTCCGCCGATAGCCGGATTGCAGCTCATTCTGCCTATGGAACCAATATCCATAGTTAGTATAAGTGTTTTACAGCCTAGCTGAGCCGCAGCAAGGGCAGCCTCGATACCCGCATGCCCCGCGCCAATAACTATAACATCATAATTATTCATATTCTTATCAGGGACGGTTCTCAACTCAAGGCAAAAGTGTCCCCTTTTTTTAGTTAGAAAGCAGCATGTTATACGTCTATTATAATAGGAGGTGGTAAATATGCCGAGGACAGCAAGAGTTACTATTGAAAATGGTTGTTACCATATTATCACAAGGGGAAATCAAAAACAAAAGGTTTTTGTGGAACATCGAGATTATGAAAAATATTTAAGCCTTCTCGCTAGATATAAAAAGAAATATAGATTTAAATTATACTGCTTCTGTCTAATGCCTAACCACGTACATCTAGTTATTGAAGTTAACAATACCTATGTGTTAAACAAGATTATGAGAAGTTTAAATTTAAGTTATACTCTATACTTCAATCTTAAATATAATAAAGTTGGCCATCTTTGGCAGGATCGATTTAAGAGTAAAATCATAGAAAAAGATGCTTACCTTATAGGATGTATGAATTATATTGAGGCTAACCCTATAAGGGCATCCTTAGTAGCTAATTTAACAGAGTATAAGTGGAGTAGTTATAATTTACACTATAACAACGATAATATATTGAATAGCCTAGCTGATATTTAGGGGACACTTTTAGGTTGGTTTGAGAACCGTCCCTAACTATTATTTGGCGAGCTTTACAAGAAAGGGAAGGATTTGACGGCCGAGCATTTCTCCGATTGAACCAAGCTTAGCTGTCCTCTCGGAAAAACTCATTGAGCCATCCGGCTTGATACTGCCGCCGCAAACCAAAAGCGGAACAGGATCCGCTGTATGGGCCTTTACGGCGCAAACAGTAGAATGATCCGCGGTTATGGCGACTATAGTATTGGAAAGGTCTAACTTACTTAAAAGGCTGGTAAAGAAATATTTATCAATTGCTTCGACGCTTTCTTTCTTCTTTTGAAAATCTCCGTCATGAGCCGGTTCATCCGGGCCCTTGATATGGACATAAATACCGTCATATTTTTGAATGGAATCCAAAGCAATCTTTGCCCAAATAGGATAATCCACATCCAGGTGGCCGGTTGATTGAGGAACATCAATAATATCGATCCCGGTTAAAAGCGCGATCCCTTTTTCTACCGGCATCTGCACAAATGAACCGAATTTTAAATTGAATTCGCTTGAGATCGGAGGAAATTTCGGCAGATGATCTCCGGCGTCGCGGGAAAGAATTAAATTTCCCGGCATCTTGCCTTCACTTACCCTCTTTTTGTTTGTTGCTGATTCGTTTAAAACCTTATTCGATTTCTCGGTAAATTCATTAAGAAGCTTAGCTGCCTCCTGAGCCTCGAGAGAACTCTCGTATCCAGGCATAGGAGCAGAAACTGAAACAATACTCTCAAATTTCTCTTTAGCTACCCCAAAAACGCCTTCTCGATCATAAGCCGGATCCGTATTGGTAATCCAACCGGATAATTTTTGGTGCATACCTCTAATTACTAAGATACCGCGATGGCCGATTGTACTTTTAAACTCAAATGTCGCGCTGGAGAGCGTAACCTTAGAGTTAATTTCTTTGGCAAGCTGCGCTGCTTCTTCAGTAGTAAGGTTTCTTCCTACCCGCCTGTCTTTAATTGTTTTGCCGTCTTCGGCAACAGTCGCAAAATTTACCCTAAAAGCCACATCTCCGTCATTTACAGCTACCCCTTCGGCAAATGATTCCAATGGCCCGCGTCCGGTATAATATTTATGCGCGTCATAACCAAGCAAGCTGATCACCGCGATATCTGATTCCGGAGCGATACCTTGACCTACCGGATAAACTATTCCTGTCCTGCCTTTTTGGGCAAGCCTATCCATATTCGGAGTGAGTGCGGCCTCAAGAGGAGTCTTATCCTTGAGTTGTTTTAAAGGCAGGTCTCCTAAACCATCTAAAACTATATAGAGAATCTTTTTCATCTCAGCACTTGGAGAACCCGCAGGCATGGCACTTCATACAGCCCTCTTCATGCCTGAGCGCGCCGCCGCAATCCGGGCAAACTCCCACAATATCACCTCTAGCTGTTTCCGAAACGAGCGGCTCATCATTATGCGAGTGTTTCATGGCTAGAGGAGTTTCTAAGGCTGCTTTGACCGCCTGGTTATTCACCAATCTTCTTTCAACCACGCGGGCAATCGCGTCGGCGCAAGAGAAAATCCGCTGGCCCTTTTCCCAGGAAGGCGAAGGACAACGGATATTGCGCAATTGCTCCATAATGGATTTAACTTCTACTCCGGCGCGAAAAGCCAAAGAAACCAAGCGGCCGATTGCTTCCAACTGGCTTGCCGCGCAACCGCCAGCCTTACCCATCGAAGTGAATAACTCAAAAGGGTTACCCTCTTCATCCACATTTATTGTAACATAAAGATTACCGCAACCGGTGGAAACCTTAGTCGTAGTTCCGATAATCACTTCCGGACGCGGACGGGGAACAATCTCTTTCTTAAAATCAGCGAAAGTCACACTTTGCGCCTTATCGTCCTTCTTGGAATCAGAGCTGCCGATATTTAACACCTGTTCTTCGCGGGATTTGTCGCGATAAACCGTTATACCTTTACAATCCAATTGATAAGCCAATAGGTAGGCTTTACGGACATCCTCGATAGTTGCTTCATGCGGGAAGTTTATTGTTTTAGAGGTAGCGTTATGCACATATTTCTGGAAAGCCGCCTGCATCCGCACATGCCACTCCGGAGCTATATCATGCGAAGTAACAAACACTCTTTTTATATCTTCCGGAACGCCTTCGACATGAACAAGTGAGCCGTTTTCAGCGATCTTCTCCATTAATTCCCGGCTATAAAAACCTCTTTCTTTGGCCACTTCTTCAAACAAAGGCTCAACTTCAACCAATTTATCGTTGTCCATAACATTACGATAATAAGAAATGGCAAATAAAGGCTCGATTCCCGAAGAACAGGGCCCGGCAATTATGCTTATCGTGCCGGTTGGCGCGATTGTCGTAAGCGTGGCATTGCGCATTTTAGTCGAACCGTCTTTTTTATCATAAATACTTCCCTTAAATGCCGGGAAAGTGCCTTTAGCCTTGCCTAATTCCAGGGATTTTTTAGTGGCTTCATTCAGAATAAACGACATTATCTTTTCGGCTAAAGCGACTGCTTCATCGCTATTATAAGGTATATTCAAACGGATAAGCAGGCTTGCCCAACCCATAACGCCTAAGCCGATTTTACGCGTAGCCTTGGTTGCCTTTTCAATTTGCGGCATAGGGAATTTATTTACATCAATCAAATTGTCCAAAAAGTGCACCGCCAACCGGGTAACTTCTTTTATCCTGTTCCAATTAATTTCATAACGGCCGTTTATTTTTTTGCACATCTGATCCAAATTTACAGAACCAAGGTCGCAGCTTTCGTAAGGAAGCAGGACTTGCTCCCCGCAAGGATTGGTTGACTCATAAGTCCCCAGCTTCGGCGTAGGATTGAATTCATTCATCCGGTCGATAAAAATAACTCCGGGCTCTCCGTTTTTATGCGCCTGCTTGACGATTAAATCAAATACTTCCTTGGAATCAACCTGCTTGACCGGTTTATGCGTATGCGGGTCAATCAAATCATAATGTTCGCCCTTCTCAAGCTTTTGCATAAACTCGTCGGTAATGGCGATGGATATATTAAAATTGGTTATTTGCTTATTATTCTCTTTGCACATCGTAAAATCCATGACATCGGGATGATCCACTCTTAAAATCCCCATGTTGGCTCCCCGGCGGGTCCCTCCCTGTTTTACCGCCTCCGTCGCCGCATCATAAACGCGCATAAATGAAATCGGGCCCGAAGCAATACCTCCGGTAGTTTTAACTACGGCGTTTCTGGGACGCAAGCGGGAGAAAGAAAATCCCGTTCCGCCGCCGGATTTATGAATCATTGCCGTGGTCTTTAAACTTTCAAAAATAGATTCCATTGAATCTTCGATAGGAAGGACAAAACAAGCGCTCAACTGCCCCATATCTTTACCGGCATTCATTAAGCAGGGAGAATTAGGAAGGAACTCCAGAGCAGTCATAATCCGGTAGAAATCATCTTCCAGTTTATTGATTTCCGTTTCGCTCTTACCGTAAATTTTATCCGCTATAGCAATTGCCGAAGCAACCCTTCTGAACATTTCTTCAGGTGTTTCGATTACTTTGCCTTCTTCATCTTTCTTAAGATACCTTCTCTTTAAGACCTTTAAAGCATTTTCGGATAATTGCAAACTCATCTTTTGTCTCCTTAAGAAGTTGAAAGTTTGATTTAATTTTTACAGGTAATTTTAACATACCCCCAAGAGACTTGTCAACAGAAAATTACAATATCTTGTGTAATTAAACCTTATCTTATACAATAGATTGTATTTAGTTTTAAAGTAACTGCGTGGGCTGGCTTTATATTGCGAGCAGTGCAAAGACTAAATTGTCCGGCAGGATTCGCGTATTATCAGCTCTGTCGGAAGAACAATCTTTTTAATCTCAGCGTCTTTTTGGGAATTCATCAGGCGGTTCAATTCCTTAACTCCCTCTTCAGCCATCTTAATCAGAGGCTGCCTTACTGTTGTCAAAGCCACAGGCCCGTATAATCCCGAGGGATTGTCATCAAAACCTACGATCGATAAATCTGCCGGAATGTTTTTACCTAATTCTCTGGCCACTGCCATTACTTCAAGCGCCATAGAATCGCTGGCTACGAATACCGCGCTAGGAGGCTCCGCCATCTTAAATAATTTTTCAGCTGCCTGGCGGGCTTGGCCTCGGGAATAATCCGTTTTCAATATATACTCTTCTTTTTGCGCAATACCTGCTTCTTTTAAAGCCGCTGAGAAACCTTCCATACGTTTAATCGCAGCTTGAGTGGTCAGGTCGCCGCTAATGTGCGCAATTCTTTTATGCCCTAAACTGATTAAATAATTAACTGCGTCTTTAGCACCTCCAAAATTATCAACAGCAATACAACTAACCGGCAGATCCTCGACGTAGTTATTGATTATTACACAAGGCAGGCCTAAATCCAGAGCCTCTTCAACCTGTGGCCGGGTACCGATAATATCCGAGAATATAACGCCGCCGACCCCTCTTAATTTAAGAGGAACCTTGCTGTGGCTGTCGGTCAAATGCAGCAGTAAATCAAGTTTGAAAGCTTCGCAAAGGGTTCCAGTTGCCCGGATCAGTTCCAGAGCGTAAAATGAATAAAAAACTCCTTCATAACGGGGAATCAGTAAAGCAACAACATTACTTTTGCCTGTGGCCAGGCGCTGGGCGAATATTGAGGGCTGAAATTTCAGCTCTTTAACGGCTTCCATTACTTTGAGACGATTGTTTTCTTTTACTGCCCCTACTTTATTAATAACGCGTGAAACCGTAGTAACGGAAACCCCGGCTAGATGCGCAACATCTTCAATTGATTTATTCCTGGAAGGATTTTTCTTAGTGCGTGTCATTTATTACTCACTTAACCGTATCGCCAATCTTGATTGAATCGATTTCTCTCTTTATATCGCAAGCGGAAATATCTTTTCTGATTTGAATAGCCTCGATAACGGCAATAACTCTTTCCCCTCTATAGACCTTAAGCACATCTTTGGTTTTAAGCCCCGCATCAAAACCAGAGTTTATAATAACAAAGTTATTCTCTCTATTAACAGCCAGAACCTTGCCAACCTGCCTGCTGTCTCCTGCGCTACCGAGCGCCTCACCCTGAGGCTTAACCACTATAGCCGGTAAATCTACCGAGTCTTTTTCTTTGGATTTATTTTCCGGCAAAACAGGTTTAGCTAAGCCGCTTTTAATGTTATCAACCTTCTGCTTGAGCCCTCCCATTTGCGCGGCCCCGTCCGTAAACATCGTTTCCATTTGGGAAAGTTTTTGCTCTAGATCAACTTTACCTTCCTGAAGGCCCTGAAGTTTCTTCTCTAGGTTTACCTTGCGGGAATTAAGGCTCTGGAGCTGCCGCCTCAATAAAATATTTTCATTCTTAACCGTCTTATAGCCATCCTGAATTTGTTTCTTATCATTCTTTTCTCTGACTAAATCTTGAGCAATCCCTTCGGCCAGTTTCTGATTATATTCAATCTGCCGCTTCAAATCGGCGTTTTCCCGCTTCAAACCCTTAAGATCCAATTCCAGGCTGTTCTTTTCTCTCTGCGCCTGTTCATTGATTATTTGTATTGATTTAAAATCGTTGCGCAGGTTGCTAAGCTGTAACTCCATCTCGTTCTTTGATTTTAATACTTCGGCCCAATAAGTATCATCTGTCTGCGAAGGCTGTTCTTGCTGAACAGGGCTCTGGCTTAAGGTTTCCATTTGGCTGGCCTGCAACTTTAATTTTTTATTCAACTCCTCTTTGGCCTTATCGATCTCATCCAACTTCTTTTCTAAATCCAATCTTTGTTTGACGGCATCTTCAAGATCTTTAGTCAAAGAGGTAATCTTGCTTTCATAACCGCGCAAAGATACAGTCAGCTTATCAATCTTGGTATTGAGAGTAGAGTTTTCGGTCTTTAAATCGTTTCTTTCGCGCGTCAAATCCTGTTTAGCGTTAAACGTCTGGATAAAAAGAAAAAGACAGGCTAATGTAAATACTGCAAGGCCGATTATGATAAACTTTGCCTTTTGTTCCATTTAACCTCCTTATGGATTATAATTGCGCGAAGACCCTTTGCATTACTAAACTTGCCGCTCCCAGCGCTACCCCATTTTCCCTTAATTGGGAATAGATAACCTTTAGGCCTTCCCCGGACTCCCTAAATGACCAATCTCTAACCGTAGAGGTTGTTTTCTTCAAGAAATCTTCGCCGGCTTCTTCCATGCCGCCTCCGATAACGACTACTTCCGGATTAAGCAAATTGACCAAAGAAGCAATTTTGATTCCTAATTTTCTAGCGGCCTTATCCAAAGCCTCAACCGCGACGCTGTTTTGCATTCTGGCCGCACTGAATATATTCTTTAAATCAACGCCTTCTATTGGAATGCGGGTAAGCCCAAAGAATTCCTCGGCCTTCTTGGTATCGCTAAACAAGGATTTCTTTACGCCTTCAACAATCCCTAAATCCATATCCCAGCGTTTGAGAAAACACGGAGAGCCTGACCCGCAGTTAAAATCATCCTGCTCTCTATAATTATAAACCGACGTCTCCCCCGCATAACCCTGGGCTCCGCGATAAACTTCTCCGTTAATCATTATACCGCATCCTACTCCGGAAAACATATAAATTATATTTTTGTAGCTTTGTCCGAGGTTTAACCAATATTCTCCGAAACAGGCGCTGGTAGCATCATTTTCTATCAACGTGGGGAGATTAAACTCTTTCTCCACCAATCCCTTTAAAGGGACATCCACGGAAGCGTAGGTATAATAATGGTCGGTCTTCTGCGGCCAGTGGATTATGCCGTTTTTTTTATTCACAAGCCCGGCTATCCCTATGCCTATACCCTGAATATGGGGAACATATTCTTTTGAACGCCGCAGAATCTCGCGCACTATGTCTAAAACAGACTCGGAGATTTCCCGGACTGAAGTCCGGGGACGAGGGTTTTGGGTTTTTATAATGATGTTTCCTTTAAAGTCTGCCAGTAAACCGACCATATTCATCAGGTTAAGCCCCACCCCGATGACAAAACCAGCCCGCGGATTTAAATCCAAGAGCACCGGCCTTCTTCCGCCTTCAGAAACATCCAGCTCTTTTTCAAAGACCAGATTATGCCTTATGAATTCATCGATACAGTTAGATATGGTTACTACGTTTAGGCCCATATCCCGCGAAATCTCGGGCCGGCTTATTGGCCCGCGCTTCCTCAAAATATCCAATATCTCAATGTTGCGTTTCTCTTTTTCGCTAAGAATTTCTTTTTGCAAATCGAATTCACGCATCGATGCATAATCCTTTTTCTCCATGGCATACAAAAAAGCGGCCGGCAACAATCGATAACTTGCATTTATTTATACTACCATTCGGATTATAAGTCAAGCAATTTTAAGATGATAGCAAAGGGACGGTTCTATTGTTTTGAGCCTAATATAATAGAACCGTCCCTTTAGAAAATTCTAGTGGATTTTGGTGCTAATGAACATCAATCAGGTCAATGTTGCGATCGGTAATTCCCTCCGGAGCGACCAAAACCATATTGATAAGCTTGGTCCCCGGCGTTTTGTAGGAAGTCTTGAATTCAGACTGGGTTATGGCTGGCTTGGTTATGCCTAAATCCCCTGACCACAGATATTGAAGTTCAACTTGCAGACAACCGGTAGGGCCTAGAGACGTAACGCTATGAATAGCAACCTCTTCGCCTTTTTCCGGCAAATGTCGGCTAGATTCCAGACTTACCTTGCTCATATTCAAATTGGCAAATTCTTCTTTCAAAGCGGCATCCAAGCCCAGTTTAAGATTATATTCAAGAGGCTTGCCTTGATTGATTTCGCTCAATCTTTCCTGAATTACAGCTAAGGCATCCGGATCAGAATTTCCCATCTTTTCCAACAACAAATTATAATATTCCTTGGCCGCCGGCAATTCCCCTTCCCACTGCTTTAACAAGCCTAATTGGTATAAGCCGGCTAACACATGTGGAGACAAAGCTTCTTTCCGGGCCAGCTGTTCAAAATACTCCCTCCCCGATTTCAGATCCCGCAAAACATAAATAAAGATAACCCCGCTTTTGTAGGCAACCTCATCGGCATGACTGCTTTTCGGAAAGGTTTTTAAGAACTCGGTATAAACATCTTTGGCCTGAGCAAAAACCTTGGCCTTTTCCAGATTGAATCCTCGTAAATACATCAACTCCTCGCTCCAGGATTCTTTACCGCCTGCCTCCTCAATCTTCTTAAAGATTTTTTCGGCATAAAGCGGATCCGCCGCCGCGTTGTTGCTGTAAGCAAAACGCTTGGCGACCTCGGTTAATTCCGAAATCAATTTCTCTTTACTCAAACTTTTGGAAATTCTTTCGATATAAATATCGTAAATAGTCTCCGCTAGTTCTAAATTAGCGTCTTTATAGAATTTATCGGTGATATTTCTTAACTCGGCGTCTTTAATGTCTGAACCGGCAAGTTTCAGGGCATAAATTTTATACAGCTCTTTGGCCTTACCGCTTTCATTATAAATAATCAGCTTATCCGCGATTTTCCTTACAACTTCCATATCTCCGTTTGACTGCGCAAATCCTGTAACGGCGCTCATTAACTCCGTAAGAGACGCTTCACTGAATGTGTCTTGCTGATCCGCGTGGAACTGATACAACAAAAGCCGGGAATAAATATTTAAGGGGTCTTTAGAAGTAGTCGCGCCTAGCGCCGCTTGAGCGCAATTTACTATATCATCGCGATACTCGTTGCCTTTGGCAAAATATTCATCCCAGTTTTTAACATCCTCCAGATATTTAAGCTGGGAGTATCTTGCGAACGCTATGTAGTAATTAACAGCCGGCTCGACTGTTTTGTTTTCGGGACAAATACCCTTTAATAGCCCTACGAAATCAGTATATTTATTATCCTTGAAATACAAATCTTTTAGTTCATCAAGGCAAACTGGCTGGCTGGTTTTGCCTTCGCAGATACATTTGGTCAAAGTTTCGGCAGCATTTGGCTTTGATTCTTCGGCATATGAATGACAAATGTCAAAACTCAAATTACAAATGAAACTCAAAATTAAAATGACAAATATTAAAACGAAGGTTTCGTTATTTGAAATTTGACATTCTAGATCATTGGATTTTATCATTTTGATTTCGCCTTCTTTTTCTTGTTATTTAAGTTCGGATTCTTCCAGAACTCCCTAATCGCATAATAAGCCCTGCGGGGCGAACGTATATCCAAACCATCATCCGGATTTTTAGATAAGGATACAATTCCAAACCATTCCTCATTCATATTCTTATTGCCTTCCGCTCTGATATCGTAATAATAACTGCCGTTGGACCAGTTGGATATAGTATCGTGTACATTCCACGAATCAGGATTACTGTCATCGTGTTTCCACCATTCATCCGTCCATTCAAACATTATGCCGCCCAAACAATTACCGGCTCCGCGTTTTTGTCCGGCCAGATTTTCATAGATCTGGCGCCACTGCGATTCCAGAAAAAACGCCTGCATATTCTGGTCTTCTTTCTTTAAAAAAGCGTCATAACAATCCGCTCCGAATTCCGACAAAAGAATGGGCTTATCGAATGTCGCCTTTAACGACATGAAAAGATTGCCGAAAGTTTTCCCCCGGTAAATTATACAAGCTACCAAATCCACATCCTTCGCTGCTTCTTTGGCATATTCAAGCCCTGCCAATTCTCCGTTACCTAAAGCTACCGGATGGTTCGGGTCAATTTTATGAATCTTTTGGGCTATCTCATTAACAAAAGAATAATAAGTCTTGATTCGCAGGCCTTTTTGTTTCTGCGGGTCAGGTTCTTTGTCTATCTCTTCGCTTGACCATGGGTTGACGGTGCCTATACAAGAATAATTATTTTCGTTCCCCAAGATCCAAAGCAAGACCCCCGGTTCATCTTTAAGGGAATTAACCATATCCAAAACCTGCTTTTCTATTCTTTCCCGGAACTTGACGTCTCCGTAAAGCGGACACGGATACTCCCAGAAACCCAGCCAGTCCCCGATAATCGTGCGGATGCCGTATTTCTCATATAAATCCCGGATTACTGTCTTTACTTTGCCTATATCTTCGGGCACCTGATAAAGCCTGATAGCATTAATACCCATCTCCTTCATCAACTTACCGTCGACGAGCCAGGGCTTGCGGGAATCGCTCCACCAGTCATATTCGTGATTTTTTCCGATAGGAATGGGGTTATAACAGACGCCCTTAACGACAAACGGACGGCCGTTTACAATAAGCTGATAATTCTTGTTTTTTAATTTTTTTATAAAGACTTTGGGTTGCTTTGCGCAGCCAAAAATAAAAAATAAAAATAAGATACAGGCCGCAAAAACAGCTGCTTTGCGGCCTGTATCAATCACAGATTTATTGCTATTATTCAAACTTGATTTCATCCAGATAGAAAGTGGCGCCTTCAGGATTATTATCGACATTTGCCGACCAGCAGAAACCGCCGATAATATAAGACATATCCTTGCCTTTTAA
>Ga0265297_10003799_pt1 | contig 26329 bp, 30 predicted proteins | sample Munlanlwell13791_FD_192502 | JGI IMG/M metagenome (GOLD analysis project Ga0265297, IMG submission 192502) | Leachate microbial communities from a municipal landfill in Southern Ontario, Canada - Leachate well 137-91 | ecosystem: Engineered > Solid waste > Landfill > Unclassified | place...
TCCCTCCGCCCTATCATCTTTATTTCCCTCCGCCCTATCATCTTTATTTCCCTCCGCCCTATCATCTTTATTTCCCTCCGCCCTATCATCTTTATTTCCCTCCGCCCTATCATTTTTTAATAATCTAACAATTCCATGAAAATGATTTGGCATCACAATATATTCATCCAATTCCAATTTAAATCTATTTTCTAAATCCAACCAACAATTTTCCATTAATTTTCCAACATCATTCAATTCAAAATTAATATCATTTTTCCACAACAAATTCTTTTTACTCTCCAAATCAATCGTGACAAAATATAATCCCTCCTGTGAATAATCATATCCCTCAAGTCTTATTGATTTTCTTTTACCACACATCCGTAATTATTATTACAGATTATTTACAATAAATCTACTCTATTTTCCGCCTTCAATTTATCTACCACCTCTCCCACTTTTCCAGTTTTATCTTTTTTACATATCAACAAAGCGTCCTCTTTGTCAATTATTATCAAGTCACTAACTCCAATCAAAGCGACTGTTTTATTAGCTCTCACAAAATTATTTGTACTATCCAACTCTATTGTTTTTGTATCAGACACATACAAATTCTTCTGCAACAGATACTTTGCCACACTTTCCCAAGTTCCAAAATCCCAGATTTCAAAAGGGAATTCCATAACTACCGCCTTTCCGGTCCGGTAAACTTTTGCCGTAATTTCTTCAATCGCCCCCTTTGGCATCAATCCGTAATTTTCCGTCACCGACTCTCCATTGGCAATCTTTTTTAATGGTCCTGACCAATCCGGACGATATTGTTCATACATCTTCAACAAATTGTTAGGCGTCATTGTCGTATGATTCCAATGCAGCAATAACTTATCTGAATCCATAAACTCCTTTATTTTTTCTTTTTCTGTTCGATCAATATAATCAGCCACTCGATATAATTTAATTCCCGACATTTCCCTAATCAATTCTCCTTTTACTATATAATCCACTCCCTCCACTATTTGTTTAGGTTTCATTCCCCCGGTAATGTACACATCTTCTTTTTCTGCCAAGTCACCGGCCATCTCCATCGATTTCAAAAATAAATCTCCATTAGTTCTTAACAAATCAGTCTGAATCAGCATAAATGGTTCATCGCCATAACCCTTATTTATCAAACTAGCAGCTGCAAAACCGGTTGCCGGACCCTGATTTTTCATTTCCGGTTCAATAAAGATATTTTCGGGCAAAATTTCTTTTATTTGTTTTTTTGCCATTTCTGCCTGTTGAGCATTAGTCTGCAAAAATATCTCTTCCGGAGGAAATTTTACTCTTAGCGCCTCCCAATTAAGTTGAAATAATGACTTTTCTCCAATGAGTGGTAAAAACTGTTTAGGTGAACTGGATCGGCTTTCCGGCCACATTTTAGTACCAATTCCACCACATATTATTACTGCTTTCATATTTGATTATAACTAATTTTTAAAACAATAATTTTTAATATTATCAATTGTTGTCTTTATTCTTCTGGTTATTGCCCCATCTGTATTAAAAGCATTGTGCGGTGTAAATACTACATCATCCCGATCCCGAAGCATGTGATAACTTAAGACATTTTGTAAATCGTCCTTTGTCGGTCTTTGGCTCATTATCATTGACATTCCTTCTAAATTTTCTTCCTCTTCAACCACATCGATTCCAGCTCCTCTCAAAATACCCTTATTTAATGCCCAAATAACACTGGCACTTTCCAAGACTGCTCCCCGAGAAGTATTTACTAAAATACTTCCTATTTTCATCAGTTTAATATTATTTCTATTAATCAAGTGATGTGTTTCTTTTGTTGCCGGCACATGAAGTGTCACCACATCAGCTTCTTTCAACAACGTTTCTAAATCCACTAACTGGACCTTATATTTTTTTACAATCTTAGAATCAGGTTCTTTTTCAACAGCCATTACTTTCATTCCAAAACCTCTTGCAATTTTAGCCACATTAGCTCCAATTTTTCCCAAACCTACAATTCCTAAAGTCTTTCCATGAAGATCTATCCCCGTTAAACCCTCAGGACTAAACTCGTCATTTTCAACAGTCTGATGAGCTTCTACAATTTTTTTTGCTACCGCCAAAATCAACGCAAAGGCATATTCAGCCACTGTGTTCGAACCGTATATCGGTACATTTGTCACTGATATATTTCTCTTCTTACACTCTTCACTATCAATATTATCAATTCCGGTCGATCTGGTAGCAATCATTTTTAATTCTGGCAATTTATTCAATATGTCCGGACCCACTTTTGATCGGCTGTTAATTGAAATGACATTATAATTTTTGGCAATTTCCAAATTGTCTTGTAATTCTTCATCAAAAATTCCTATTCCACAAACATCCAAATTTACAATCTCCCTCTCAATAATTGTTTTTTCCCAACTCTTTACCCCAAAAAAGGCAATCTTATTATCAATCATAAAAATATTTTACAGTATCATTGACTTTTAATTCTAATATCTGATCATTTAACACCCTCAATTACTTTGTCCACCTCTTTTAAAAACCCTTCCTCATCGTCCAAAACCACATCCCTTTCCCAAACCAAAAATTTCCCAATTTTATCCACTTCCTCATCTGTCATAAATTCTACTTTTTCCAATAAAATCTTTTTTAATTTATTCCCAATCAAAAAACTATTTTTAATCAATTCAATTAATGCAATTTTTTTGTCCATTTTTTGTTAAATTTTTAAGCAAATGCTGCTGCAGCCGCACCCATACCTGGACTCCCAGCTTTTTTAGTTCGGCTTTCAATTTCTTCCTTAATCACACCATAAACATCTTTTCCCATTCTCCCGGCTTCACCACACAATCTAACTATCCCAACTCCTAACTGAACAACTGCTGGTACCACTAAGGCACCATCAACGCCAGCCAATTCTGCTGCTCCAGCTGCTGCTGTTATCCCTACCGGAACATCCTTAAAAGGATCAATCGCTTTCATCGCCTTTTTAACTCCTTCAAGTGTATTTTCACCCACCAATTTCCTTAAGGTACTCACCACTACTCCTCCTTCACTAACCACCGACCCCCCCGCAGCCAATGCTGCCGCTTCAGTCGACGTTGCTCCTTCTAATATTGCTGCTGCTGCTAACTCTCCCGCCTCAACACCTCCAGCTTCAGCTTGACCAATAATAGGTAACACCGATAGTACTCCCGCTAATACTGCCTTCGTATTGTCCCATCTGATTTTTCCAATTTCTTTTACATGTGGTTTTGCCACACCCCAAAGTTTTGATAAAAAACCAATTCTGGCAGCTTCATCAGCTGCTTCTGTAGCCGGATCAGATATTCTTTTATCAATCTCTTTAACTGCTGCCGCAGCAGCTTCTCTAACTAGAGTCGCTCCTGCTTCTCGTATTTCTCCAGAATTTTCAGCGTTCATTTTGTTCATAATTAATTAATATTATCAATAATTATAATCCAATTAAACAAAAACACTCGTTTTTATCGGGTAACACTCAACTTATTTTCTCGTAACAAATTATCTTTCTTCCTAATTTTCCAATTTATTAATTACTTATCTCAAATAATTATATTTTGACATATTGACCTACTTATATGCTTTGTGTTTTAATGTTTATAGTTAAATGTTCTTTTGATACACCAGGAGCCACTAAATGGACGAACAAAATATAACACAAGACAAACTTGTGAATCAAAAATCCTCCCCAAAAAAAGTTAACGGTATTAGTATCGACAACCTTCCCGACCTTCTAACTGTTGCCGAAGTTGCTGATTTGTTACGTGTTTCCAAGCTTACTATCAAGCGTTGGGGTAAACGGGGTAAACTTCCCGCTATCCGTATTAATGCTCGCGGTGATCGTCGTTACCGCAAAGAAGCTGTTCTTTGGTTGTTGGGCATTCAGGGAGAATAATTTCTCCAATTTACTTTGCCTTAAGGGCGGTTAGATTAACTTCTAGCTGCCTTTTTTGGTTATGGACTACACACCACTTTCTCTTCCGTCAATTCAAAAATTTTTCCATTAATACATCCCCTTACTTTTATTTCATCATCACACTCAACTGTCACCACTCCTCTTCCAAATTCGTCTCCAAAAGACTGTCTTACAAAACCTGTTAATTTATTTTTAAACACCAAACAATCCCTACATACTGTCGAGGGTAAATTTAACATTAAGGACACATTCTCAATTTTTACAGATCCTGCCAACATAAATGATTATATCATTTGCCCGTTATTCACGAAGTCATCCTTCCCCTTGGAGTTCTTTTTACAAGTCCCTTTTTCATCAAAAATGGTTCATAGACATCAGTAATTGTTTCCACATCCTCAGTCAATGCCGCCGCAATATTCTCGACACCCACCGGTCCACCAGCGTACTGATTTTTGACCACATCCAAATACTTCCTGTCTGCATCAGACAAACCTAACTCATCCACCCCCAATTTTTCCAATGCCACCTTCGCTTCGACCACTGTAATCAATCCATCGTTATTAACCTGGGCATAGTCCCTTACCCTCTTTAATAATCGGTTTGCAATTCTTGGAGTCCCTCTAGACCTTTTAGCAATTTCCTCAGCCGCTTCTCTTTCGATTCTCACTTTTAGATATTGAGCGGTTCTCATTACAATTTCTGCCAAATTAATATCTTCGTAAAAATCAATTTGTTGAACAATTCCAAAACGGTCACGCATTGGTCCGGAAATCAATCCGATTCTGGTTGTAGCCCCCACAATAGTAAATTTTTGTAATTTTAATCTGACCGATCTGGCCGACGGCCCTTTTCCCAACACTATATCCAACACATAATCCTCCATCGCACTGTATAAAGTTTCCTCAACAATTTTATTCAAACGATGAATTTCATCGATAAATAAAATATCTCCTTTTTTCATTGATGTCAGGATAGACGCTAAATCACCAGCCCGTGTCAACGCCGGACCGGAAGTAATCTTAATATTTGAATCCATTTCTGAAGCTAAAAGCATGGCCAAAGTTGTTTTTCCTAATCCCGGAGGACCATAAAACAAAATATGGTCTAGTGCCTCCTCCCTTTCTCTAGCTGCTTCAATAAATACTCCAAGTTGATCTTTTAATTTTTTTTGTCCAATAAACTCTACTAATTTTTTAGGCCGGAGTGACAATTCAATCTCTTTATCTTCGCTTTTTAATTTTGGATCCAAATTCTTATCCGTCATATCAATTTTTTAATATTCTTAATTTTTTATTATTATTTTATAAATTAATTTCGTCCTAAATTCTGTAAACACCAACTAACTTTATCTTCTAAAAGGTCCATATCTAAGGGTAATTTTTTAATTACATTTTCAATCTCTTTCCTTTCAAATCCCAGCTGTCTCAAACTTAATACCACATCATCCTCTAATAATGGTAAATCCTCCTTCAAATTTAATTCACCTAGACCACCTATTTTAGATTTCAAATCGATAATTATTCTTTGAGCAGTTTTTTTACCCACTCCTTTGATTTTTTCAAAAAAGGTTGTATCTGCATCTCCAATTGCTTTTATTACTTCCAAACTTTTACATTGGCCAAGGATTTGTGCAGCTGACTTTGGTCCCACTCCCGATACCGTAATCAACATTTTAAATAAATCCAAATCTTCAAAATTCTCAAAACCATACAGTGCCATATCATTTTCTGAGACCGCCATATAGGTAAATATCTTTACCTCTTGTCCTTCATTATAATTTCTCCTTCCTACCCATACTAAATATCCCACACCACCTACTTCTATCTCAATATAGTTACCCCACACTCTATCAATTTTTCCTCTTAAGCTTGAAATCATAAACTCATCATAACATTTTCCATTCCCGAACAAAAGCCGAATTTTACAAAAAAAATATTAATAAATCTTGTCAGTGCCACCATTATTAATTGCCGTCTGTCTTGCTGCCTTAGTTTCTTCAGGTCTTGCGTTAGGATCTGCCAAAATTATTCTTGTTAATTTCAAGTTAGCCTCTTGAACTGCTTTTAACTGATCTGGCGTAAGTCTGGGTATTTCTCCATTTTGTGATATTGACATACTCATATAATACCATCACCACATTCTCATAGTAAACCCATGTGTTAAGGCTGCTGCCACTGCATCAGAAGCGTGGCCTGGTGTTATTGGCTCTTCCAAATTTAAACAATCCCGAACCATCAACTCCACTTGTTCTTTTTCAGCCCTACCATAACCCACCAAAGCCTGCTTTATTTGTAGAGGAGTATATTCAAAAACCGGCTTTCCTAGGTTCATTGCCGCAACCTTTATCACCCCAATCGCCTCTGACACTGCCATAGCACTTCTGATGTTTTTAGCAAAAAATAAACTCTCCATCGCCACTTCTTCAATCATATATTTTTTAATAATTTTTTGTATCTCCTCAAAAATATTTTCAAGCCTCAGCTCACTTTTATCCTTTTTTGTGGTCAAAATTACTCCACAATCAATTAGTTTATTATTATCAACCACTCCCCAACCGGTATTTTCCAATCCCGGATCAATTCCCAGTATCATTTTCTCCCTCCACTACCACTTTCCTATCAATGGAATTTTTTCCAATCATTAACTCAGTATACCTGGGACTTTGACTATTTCGATCACGGGAAATAGCTCCCACAATATCTGTTCTTATTCCTTCTAATTCATATGAACTCGCGTAATGTAAATGTCCTGCCTCAATTTGCTTTACCCCTGATTCCACTAATAAATTTTTCAACCACACCGCTTCTGCCGCTGCCACCTTATTGTTTTCTCCCATTATATGGATCGAAAAAGAATTGTTCAATGGTTTATGCATTATGGCAACACAAACCAGTAATTTACATTCTCTCGTTTCCCTTTCAATCCATCTTTTTTGCTCCTCCCCTAAACCTTTCCAATAACTATTATCAATTAAAATCAGTTTAATCTCTTCAATCTTAATACTTTGATAATTTTTCCCAAAATATTTCAAAAATTTGTCAGGATAATATTCATGGTTTCCTGGTACAACCGCATAATTCATACTAGAATCAGTGAGGACTTTTTTAATTTTACTAAGCTCACTTTCTTTTCCATCGTTGGTTAAATCACCCGCTAAAATTACAATTTTAACTTCGTCTTTTTTTGCCATTTTCAACATTTTACTCAACTGCTCACCGTCATTATGAATATCAGACATTACCGCAATTTTTACTTTTTTTTCAACTATAGTCGGTGTAGGCATCACCACCTTGAGTGTTTGTCTCGGACCTTCTCCACCCACAAATATCCAGATAATTCCAAAACCTAGGATTATCGACATCGCCCTCAACCAAGCGATCTTCCACTTATTCATTACATCATTCTAACCTATTATATATTATAAGGTATATACTAAATTACCCACTTATCCACACATTAACAATATATTATTTATATATAGGACTTTTTTACTAAAATTATCCTATTTAATATATAATTAATCATGGAAGTTTTCCAAAACCACTCCCTTGCCCCTCATACCACCATAAAAATCGGTGGCCCTGCTGACATCTTCATTATTGCCCATAATACCAATGAATTCATTGAAGCACTTAGTAAGAATAACAAAATTATCATTCTTGGCAATGGCTCTAATGTTTTAATCTCCGATTCGGGTATTCGCGGCACAGTAATTAATAACCAAGCCAACTCTATTGAATATCTACCGAACAATCAAATTAAAGTCGATTCCGGAGTTCAACTTCCTTTATTAATCTCCAATACCATCGCTCACTCATTCTCTGGACTTGAGGAATTTGCCTACATTCCCTCTTCAATCGGTGGCGCTATTTATGGCAATATTCATGGCGTCAACAAGAATAACTTTGATAGATTTATTACAGAAATTGAAGTTTTTGATTTAGACACTAAAACTCCAAAACATCTTTTATCTAATCAACTTACCTGGTCTTATGACACTTCTGAGTTCAAGTCAAAACCAAATCTCGTAATCCTTTCAGCTACTCTTAGACTCTCACCTGGTGACCCAGACACGTCAAAACAAACAATCACCGATATTATCAATAAAAAAATCAAAACTCAGTCCATGAACTCCCTAGGATCCACCTTTAAAAACCCTGAAGGTGATTCAGCCGGTAGAATCATTGACCAAGAACTGCATTTGAGAGGTTTTCGGATAGGAGATGCTCAAATAAGTCCCCTTCACGGAAATTTTATTCTTAATCTCGGTCATGCCACCGCCACCGATTACTTCAACCTTATTAAAAAAATACAATCTGAAGCTAAATCAAAACTAGATATTGTCTTAGAACCAGAAATTCTTTTCTTAGGCAATTTTAGTTAGCACTATCCAAATAAATTTTGGCAACACCATTTGTCGTCTCCAACGTTTCGGTTCCTTTATCAAAGAATATAACCATTCAAGCCCCATTTTTCTCACCCATTTTGGTGCCCTTGACAGAGCTCCACTATAATAATCAAAACTTCTTCCCACTCCAATTATCACTTTAGCATTTAAATATTTTAAATTTTTTTCAATCCATTCTTCTTGTCTTTTCATACCATATGCCACCAGCAAATAGTCGGGTCTAAAAACATTAATTTTTTTTATAACTTCATCATTTTTTACCACCGGCTCACCGGGAGAAAAATCAAAATTTAGTCCTTTAAATTTTTTTGCCAAAAATTTTCCACTCTCCTCAGCCCTGTTTTTCCATCCTCCCAAAAAGAAAAATTTTTCATCTTTTTGGACCCCAAATTTACATAAATCAGTTATCAAATCAGCTCCGGAAATCAGTTCATTATGCCAATCACCTTTAAAAATCTCCACCCCTATTTTTAAGGCTAACAACCACCTCCCCAAACCTCTTGGTCTTTTTAACACTTCAGAAGCCCAAATTAAACCAATTCCATCAATTAATTTAATATCACTTTTATTGATAACTTCCAGAAATTTTCTATCTGATATGGTTGCCATAATAAACTCTGGATTTATCGTTGTCAGCCATGTTTTAGCTCCTTTTGTACCTACCCGTCTCTCCAAAACCCTTAGCAGTAACGACACATTACTGCCAAAAAAGATTATTCCAAACATTTTACGGTACTTTACAATATTATCATCGATAGTCTTATTCTCCATCTTGCCTACAATTGACTTATTTTTCATTTATTCTTAACTTATAATAATTTATTTTCCTTGATAAAACTAGTCCCCCATTTATAATTACACATTATATACTTATAAAGTAATCCTATATTAAATTCATAAAGGAAATCATACTTAACTATATCATCTTTTCTGAGTATCTATATTATAAGAACCTTTTTAAAATTTTTATTTTTAGCTTAATTTTTCCAGTCGAACAAATTTATTACTCAAAATAAACATGTACATTTACACAAAAAATAATAAAACTGTAAAAAAATATTTATTAAAAATAATTTCGTATTATAAGAATAATAATATTGGTATAGATAAACATAAAAAATATAACAACACAAAAATATAAGACGTAAAAAACATCTATATCATCTAACTGACTTACGATAAATATCAAGGTTTTCCATTGCCATTCCCGCCCCCTTAATTACACAAGTTTCCGGTTCACTGGACAGATGGACAGACACCCCAATTTCCCGTGTTAATAATAATGCCAAGTTTCTCAATTTTGATGCTGCTCCCACTAAAACAATACCCCTATCAGCAATGTCAGCCACCAATTCGGGTGGTGTTAATTGCAGAGTTTCTCTCACCACTAATATAACCTCATCTAAAATTGGTCTGATAACTTCAAACACTTCATCAGAGTTTATGTCAATACTTTTTGGAAGACCATAAACCAAATCCCTACCACTCGCTGAAAGTATTTCCGTCTTCTTTAACTTCACTGCCGTCCCAAGTTTTATTTTCACCAATTCAACTGTTTGATCACCAACTGCCAAACTATATTTCTTTTTAAAATATTCTTCCAACGATTCATCAATTCTACTCCCTCCACCCCGATAACACTTACTGGCCACCACTCCTCCAGATGCCACCACAGCTGCCTCAATTATCCCACCTCCAGTGTTTAAAACCATATTTCCAAAGGGTTCCACAATTGGTATCTTTGCTCCAATCGCTGCAGCCAGTGGAGTATCAATCAAATATACTTTTCTCGCTCCAGCTTCTAAAACAGCATCCAACACGGCTCTCTGTTCTACCTGAGTTAATCCCGATGCGACTGTCACCATTACCTCAGGACCCAATAACCAGCTAACTCCCATTACTTCCCTAAAAAACCATTTTAACATCCCCACAGCTGCTTCGTAATCGACTACCGCTCCAAATTCAATTGGTTTTACAATTTCAATATAATCGGGTGTTTTCCCTTCCATTTTTTTAGCCTCAATTCCAGCAGCTAGAACTTTCCTACTCTCAGCCTCCACCGCTACCATTGATGGTTCACTTAACAAAATCCCTTCATTTACCCCCCAAATCGTACAATTTGAAGTTCCTAAGTCTATTGCTAATTTTCGTATCCAGGTCATAATTCTATATAATACACTAATGAACTCCGATTCTAATCGAAAAAGTCTTCTTATCATTCTTTCAGTCGCCTCAATTGTCGTCAGTGGCACCTTTCTTATTTCTATTTTTGCCAGAGGTTACCGTCTTGATACCAATAATGGTAATTTTAAATTGAAAGTAACTGGACTCCTTTCTGCTACTTCAAAACCAAAATCCGCCAGTGTTTACATAAATAATCTCCTCGTTACTGCTACCGATGACACCATAAACCTTGCACCAGGCAATTATCAGATTCAAATATCAAAAGATGGTTATTTCTCTTGGAGAAAAAATATCAAAATAAAACCGGAACTAGTTTATCAAACTGATGCCCAACTTATCCGTTCTTCCCCAGAATTAAAACCAATTACTCAAAGCAAGATAACTAACCCCACAGTGAGTCCTGATTCTACAAAAATAATTTACGCCGCCGCCTCCACCTCTGCGACCAGTAAAGACAATGGGTTATATCTTCTTGAACTGACAGAACTACCCCTATTAATGAGTAAAAATAGTCAAAAACTTCTTTCAATGAACTTACCTTATCTTGATTGGACAAAATTCTCTTTTCAATTTTCACCCAATTCCAAACAGGTTCTTGCCACCTCAAAAACTGGACTTACTGCTTATCTATTTTCTATTGATCAGGCTATAAATTCAAAAAATCTCATTGATATTTCTTCTCGTATCTCACAAATAAAAAAAGATTGGCAAATTAGTCAGGAACAAACCATAAAAAGTAAACTAGAGAAATTACCAAGTACACTTCAATCACTTATTGCTACAAATTCGGCCGTTTTTTCATATAACAGTTCCGAAGATAAAGTCCTATACCAAGCATCCGAAAGCGCCACACTTCCCGATTTTATCACTCCACCTCCGGTCCAAAGCACCCAACCCCAGCAACGCTCTCTTCAAAAAGACCACTATTACGTTTACGACATAAAAGATGATGTCAATTTTCTTGTTGGGGATACCTCTTTTGACCGAGTATCCTGGATTCCCTATTCAAACAACCTACTCTATGTTCAAAACAAAGGTATCCATATAATTGAATACGATACCACCAATAATCAAATTATCTATTCTGGTGATTTCTCCCCATCAGTGATTCTTCCCACTCCAGACGGATATCGATTGATTATATCTATAGTCACTTCAAAGAATGCCTTTGAAAATATTTATTCCGTAAGCATTAAGGACCGCTAAGTTATTTACAGATATTTGTTTCGACTCTTTTAAGTTCGTTCAATACATCCACCATTTCACTATCACTTAAGGTGTTTTCTTCAAGCAGTTGAGTTATTTGGTCCTCAATTAGCATTACTTCAGATTCAGTCCTACAATTTTCTAGTTCGTCATATGGAGCTTCTAATTTAGGACTAACCTCTTCAACCGTCTTCATTTCATTTACAACATTCACTGATTCACCCAACACCTGGGCATCGTCAAAACGAAGTTGTTCCGTTCCTGCTTCGACGAACCTTAAAGGAATCAAAGCAAATATAGCAATTAAAAAACTGACTATGAGTGTTCGTGTATTTCTGTCAAAGTTGTTCATTACAATCAGTCTATTAATAATTTAAAAAAATGTCAATCCGTTTGACAAAAACACCCCATTCACATGCATATATTGGGTAGAAAATTATCTAGCAATACCAAGCACTTATTGCTATATATCAATACTCAAAAATATGGTTAATAATACAATATATACTTATATATAACTTAATATTACATTTATCCAAGCATGTTAAAATTACAATGTTCTTCAGAAATTATCAACACATACAAAATAGAAGCTAATTTCTAACATCGGGGATTGGCGCAATTGGCTAGCGCGCACGGTTCGGGATCGTGAGGTTGCAGGTTCGAATCCTGTATCCCCGACTAAGATACAGGATGAGAAGCAAGGTACCCTTTAGGGTAAATCCTGTATCCCCGACTTGGTTTGCCAAAATTCCTATTTAATGGAACAAAGGCTACTTTATGAATTTAATAAAAATAAAACCAGAATATCACAATAGAATCTGGTGACAAATATTTTTACAATTATATATATGTCCCTATAGTTCAATGGATAGAACGCGGGTTTCCTAAACCTGAAATGGTGGTCCGATTCCACCTGGGGATACAAAGAAAATATCAACTAGACTAAAAAAACAAGGAATTGACTATATCGAAGCCATAACGTCTAATAATATCCGCACTATTTATACCAGATTTAATAATATTTTCCGCAATATATTAAACATTTCCGCATTTTTTATCGCAATAAATTCAAGTTTATATTAAAAACATATCTCCGCATATTTTATACAATTTAATCCAATTATTTAATAACAATAAATATTTATTTATATCATATTCTCCGCATTTAACTATTATTTTTCTCGAACTCTATTCGAAAATAGTATTTTTACTGACAACAAAAAATTTCAATCTGTGTAAATAAATTTTCTACTTAATATTCTTTCTCAACTATCTCAAATAAAATCATTTTTTGACAACGTTAAATCACCAGCCAAATTTTCAATGCTATTTCTCAGAGTTATAAAAATTTACAAAAACAAGCTCAAATTCCATAGTATTACTAATTTTAAAATACGTAGCACTCAAGAACCTTGTCTGCCAAAATCATATTTTTTGATAATTTACCTACCAAAACACGGTCTATTCCTTGACCACTAAATTCACCATTTTACCTGATACATATATTTCTCTTATTATCGTTTTACCATCAATCCACTCTTTTATCTTTTCTAAACTTTTTGCCATCGCTATAACTTCATCTATTTTTTGAATCATATCATTTTTAATTTTTATCTCCCCCCTCACTTTACCATTGACAGCCACCGGTAGTGTTACTTCATCTTCTCTTAAATATTTTAGCTCTGCTACTGGCCATTCACTCTGATGAACTGATCCATCACCTCCAATCTTTTCCCAAAGCTCCTCAGCCATGTAAGGAGCCATTGGCGCCATCAACTTAATTAAAATCATTAAATCACTCCTTCCTAATTTATCCATTGTATTAATCGCTTCCATTAACTTGGCTACAGCTGTGTTGTATCCAAAACTTTCCATATCACGACTTACTCCTAATATTGTCTTACTAATTATCACTTTAGAACTAATACTGCTATCAGTATTCAAGTTATACTGATTATCAATGTATAAGTAAAATCTATCAAGAAACCTTTTTACTCCCATTAAAGTGTTTTCATTCCAAGCCATGGTTCCTTCAAATGGTCCCATAAACATTAAATACAATCTTAAAACATCAACACCAAATTTATCTGCTACTGTTTCGGGCACAATTACATTTCCCTTGGATTTACTCATTCTTTGGTTATCCGAACCCAATATAACTCCATGCGAAATCCTTGTATAATAAGGTTCGGGAATTTCTTTTGGCAAAACTCCTAAATCATACAAAAATAAATAAATAAATCTGGAATACAGTAAATGTAAGGTATTATGTTCATCACCACCCACATAAACATCTACCGGACACCATTTTTTTAGCTCTTTTTGACTATCACTAAATATATCAGTAAATGTATCATTAGCTTCAATATTTGTTTTAAGTTTTTTCACCAAACAATAGGCCATGTAATACCAATCTGATCCCGCCCAATTTGGCATTGTATCAGTCTCTCTTTGTGCATCACCACCACAAATCGGACATTTACATTTCAAAAAACTTTCAATTTTTGACAAAGGACTTTTTCCATCTTCGCTTGGTTCATAAGCCTCAACTTCAGGCAATACTATCGGTAAATCTTTCTCCAAAACCGGTTGCCACCCATCTTTTTTACAATAAATCATTGGTATTGGTTCACCCCAATAATGCTGTCGGCTAAAAATCCAATCACGTAAATGATAGTTTGAGGATCTTTCCCCCCACTTTTTTTCTTCAAGATAATTAATTATTTTTTCTTTTGCCTTTACGGCCGTCATTCCATTCAAAAAAGTTGAATTTGTTACCAAAGCATCATCGATGTTAAGATATGGACCCTTCCCAAAATCCCAATTACTACCGTCTTTTGGAACAATTACTGGAATAATTTCAATATTATGTTTCTTTGCGAAGTCATAATCTCTCTGATCATGTGCTGGTACACCTACTACTACCCCGGTTCCAGCTGTCAAAACAACAAAATCACTCACCCATATTGGCATCTTTTTACCGGTTAATCTATTTACACAATAACTCCCGGTAAACACACCCGTCTTTTCTTTTTGAAGCTCAGTTCTCTCCATATCAGACTTTTTACGCGATTTTTTAATATAGTCTTCCACTGTTGTTTTATTCTCTTCAGTGGTTAATTCCATTACTCTCTCATGTTCGGGTGCAATCACCACAAAGGTGGCTCCAAAATTTGTATCCGGTCTTGTACTGTAACAAGAAATCGTTTTATTACTATCGACAATTGGATAATCAATAGTTACCCCTGAAGTTTTTCCTATCCAATTAATTTGAGCTTGTCTAACTTTGTCAATAAAATCCGTTTTTTGTAAACCACTAAGTAATTTATCTGCGTATTCGGTAATTTTTACCACCCATTGTGAAATAGTTCTTCTCTCCACTTCGCTTCCGCATCTTTCACACTTCCCATCAACCACCTCCTCATTAGCCAAACCAATTTTGCAGCTTGGACACCAATTAATTGGCATCTCTTTTTTGTAAGCTAAACCCTTATTAAACAACTGGATAAATATCCATTGAGTCCACCTATAATAATTTGGATCTGTTGTATTTATTTCCCTTCCCCAGTCAAATGAGTATGCCAACCGTTTCATCTGTCCCCGAAACATATCTGTATTTTCCTTCGTCACTTCCTGAGGTTTTCTTTTAGTTTTAATTGCATAATTTTCCGTTGGCAAGCCAAAAGCATCCCATCCCATCGGAAACAATACGTTGTATCCCTGCATCCTTTTAAACCTGGCATATACATCACTTCCCGTAAATGAAAAAGCATGACCCACATGTAAGCCACTACCAGACGGATATGGAAATTCCACTAATATATATTTTTTTTTCTTAACAATATTGTCATCAGCCCAATACAGCTCCGGATGTTCTTCCCAAAATTTTTGCCATTTGGCCTCAACTACCTTAAAATCCATGGCATATTATGCCATAAAAAATTCCAATTTTTCATGCTAATATCAAATAATGTTTTCAAAATTTAATCTAATTATATTTTTTTCTGGTCTGTTTTTATTTGCTGGAGGATTTTTCCTGGGACATATAAAAATCCCCGACAGCAATTCCGATATTATCGAAACCCGTAATCAAGAAGACTACAAATACATTAACCCTTTACTGGAATGTGAATCAACCGATTTTTCAAAAACTGCTGCCCTTGAGCCACTTCGAAAACAGTTAACCTCAGTTGTAGAAACACAAAAAAAACTTGGAAACATAAGCTACGCTAGTATTTATCTTCGTGATCTAAACGGCGGACCTTGGTTGGGTATTAATGAAAAGGATAATTTTTCCCCAGCTTCACTTGTAAAAGTACCATTGATGATGTCCTATTACAAAGCTGCTGAAAAAAAGCCCGGGTTATTAAATGAAACAATTACTGTCGAATCAACTTACGATAGTTCTCAATCAATACTTCCAGAAATTACCCTAGCTCCAAAGCAAACTTATACCATTGACGAACTAATTAACAGAATGATTGTTTATTCCGATAATCAAGCTTATGAACTTCTCCAAAACCATATCGACAACAAGCTTATCGTAAAGACTTACACCGATCTTGGTATTGATTTAAGCGATGCATACGACAACCCTAACGGCAATATTCTCTCCGTAAAATATTACGCTTCATTTTTCCGCATTCTCTTCAATGCCTCATATCTCAACAAAGATATGTCTGAAAAAGCTCTCCGACTTCTCTCCGAGGTTAAATATAATGATGGCCTCGTCAAAGGAATAAACAATCCCATGATAAGTATTTCTCACAAATTTGGAGAAAGAACTTATGAAGCTGATGGTGAAAAGCAACTTCATGACTGTGGAATCGTTTACCTTCCCAATAAACCACACCTTATCTGTATTATGACCAAAGGCTTTGATTTCTCAAAACTCAGAACAACCATTGTTGAAATAACAAAGACAATATACAAATATCTGCTCTAATTCCACCCTAAAACAATATCTCCTTCTTTGTCAGTCCTATGTACTCTCACTCCTAAAGAGTTTAACCTGTTCAGGACTTGCTGTGTTGGGTGACCATAACTATTTACTCCCACGCTTACTACTGCTACTCCGGGTTTTAGCCTCTCTAACCACTCTTCGCTGCTCGCGGTATCAGAACCATGATGGGATATTTTTATCCCATCAATCGTAGATTTCCACCATCCCATCATCAAACCCTCTCCGTTTAAATCTACATCTCCCGTAAACATAAACCTTTTCCCTTCATAATTTAAGACAAGAACCAAAGAACTCTCGTTTCCTGTCTGCCCACCCTCAATCGGATATAATATTTCAAAAGCTATCTTTCCAAAATATAATTTGTCACCTGCCATTAATAATTCATAAGGTATATTACCTTCGATTTTCTTTCCACTAATCGTAGATTCAAATATTTTTCCTATTTGGTAACTTTTTATAATTTTTTCCAATGCTCCACAATGATCTTTATCCCAATGACTTACCATTACCCCCTCAATTTTCTTATCCCAAAAGGGAAGATATCTATCTAAACACCTTTCCATTTTTCCATTATCAGCCCCCGTATCTATCAGCATTTGCCAATTTCCCTTAATTATTAATGCTCCATCACCCTGCCCCACATCACAAAACACCAATTTCAATTTTCCATCAGGAACTGATAAATATAATCCCAAAAATATTAAAAAAATCCCCAATAACATTATTTTAAACAGTCTTTTTTTCATACCAATATCCCCCAATCATTAAATACCAACCCACCAACATCCACCAGTTAAATTTAAAATTGATCACACCTCCAATTCCACCAATCTTTTCCACCATCTCAATCAGGTATCTCAACAATGGATAAGTAATTGCTAATATCACCATCCCAAGATCATGACACACCGTCATTGTTAAGCTTCCAATCAAGCCCATTACTGTTAGAATCTCGACTAAAAACAATACCGCTATGTTTGTAATCGGCGTAAACAGACTTATCTTTCCAAAAGATATTGATAAAATTGGCAATACAAACAAACTCACCCAAACAGTATTTTTGATAATACCACCTCTTTGATTCAAGGTTATTGCCACAAAAGCAGCCATCGACAACCAAAAGCTTACATCTCTCAATACCCCAACATCAGCCATAGTCATTAGTAACCCAACTAACACAATTGCTCTTTTTTTATTAAATTGTCTTCCCAATATTTGTGCTAAATAATACACACTTAAAAACAATACTGCTCTGATTATTGGGATTTGCCAACCTATTGAATTCACATATATTAAAATTACTCCGGCACCCCCGGCAATTGCCTTCTTTCTTCCTAAAATTTTTGCCAATAACTCAATCAAATTCCTTCCCACAATCATCAGATTTGCACCACTCACCACTACAATGTGAATCAATCCGGTATTTATTAGTAGTTTATAAAAATCACTGGAAATCCCTCTCTTTTCACCCCACACCATTCCTGCCAACAAACCTGCCTCTCTGGATGGTAATGCCCTTTGAATCTCCCTCACTAACTCCAATCTGTTAATAGATTGATAAATTAAAATCCAAATAATAACAAACATCGCTATCCATCTATATTTGAATATTATTTTTAATTTTTTCATACGTTTTTTCCCCAATTCCGGATACTTTTTTAATATCTTCTTTTCTCTTAAAAGACCCCCAAATTTTTCTGTAATCAACAATCTTTTGAGCAGTGACTGGACCGATTGATGGTAGTACTTCCATCTCAAATGTTGAGGCAGTGTTGATATTAACTAATACGATTATTGGTTCCACTCTTTTTTCCACTTTAATAAACTTATTTTCGACAGATAATTTATTAATTTCCTTCATCTTAATACCCAAACCTACCACCATTAATCCAAAGCCTAAAACAATTACCAAATCAATTAATGTAATTTTTTTCACCCAAATAATATTCACATAAAAAATATAACATGTATAATTTAATTAATGTCCACTATCTTCAAAACTTTTACATTTTTTATTCCATTATTTTTAGCCTTTATATTTCATCAAAACCAGACCCTATCACCATTCATTCCACAAATAATTGCTCTAACCTCACTCTTAATAATTCTCATACTCATTTTTGCTCGGAAATTTTTATTACCTTTAGTCACCTTCATTCTAAACTTAATCGTTCTTTCAACTGGTGGTACTAGTTCCTCTTTATTTTTTCTTATTTACTTTCTTCTTTTTTCACTTTCTTTCCAAAATTCTTCCACTACAAATTTAATTTTTTCTCTTATTTCGATAATTTTTTATACTTATAGTATTGACTCACTATCTTCCATCATTCAATTATTTTCTCTCTTATTAATCACTCCATTAACTTATTTTATTTCCCAACAGCAACAAATTCAGGAAAGCACTGCTGCTTCCCTAAGTCAAGATGAAACTGATTTTCTTCTTTGGATTTCCTTAAAATTAAAAACGTCTCTGAAAGAAATTATCTCTATTTCAAATAATCATAGGATAAACAGCATTGCAAAAAAATTACTTAAAGATTCAGAAAAACTTGGACACAGTATTGATCAAAATTCAGATGAAATTTAGTTATTTTTTAATTACAATTCTGGTTATTCTTTTCACTCCGTCAATGGTCAAAGCTCAACACTTCTCATCCTCGTCATACATCATTAATTGGGGCAACTTCAATATGACTGCCGGACAGAAAACTTCTACCAATTATCAATTAACCGACACGGTTGGCCAAAATGCCCCAGGATATTCGGAAAAAAATGGCATCGTCGTTAAATCAGGTTTTCAATATATTTATGACACTTTCACTGAACTATCTTTTTCTATTGACAAACTTGATATTAGTTTTGGTACTCTAGTACCCGGAATTGGTTCCACCGATACCAATCTTTTGATTGTCACAACTCCATCTGGACATGGCTATCAAATAACTGCCCAAGAAAATCATCCACTTTGGATAAGTCCGAATCACTACATTCCTGATACCACTTGCGACCAAGGAGATTGTACAATTACCAACTCGACTCCATGGATTTCCAATGACAAATACGGCTTCGGATTTAATGTTACTGGCATTGGTGCCACCGGATATTTTTCTGATTCAACCTACTTTCGACCTTTCTCCAATATTTATAACAATCAAACACCTTCTATTATTGCCTCAGAAAATAAACCGGTGGAGGAACGCGAAGCTTTGGTAACCTACCGGGTTCTGATTTCACCTGTACAATCAGCTGGCAACTACGAAAATTACATTACTTATACTCTTACACCAAAATACTAATCATGAGTCAATTCAATCTAACCCTAAAACCTGCTCAAATACAAATTGTTCTAAGATCTGGTGGTAAATTCGTTCAAGCCTATGATGTTATTAATAATTCATCCGAAACAGTTCAACTTTCATCATCAATATCCACCTGGATTCCGGCAGACAATCTTGGTACTGTTACCTATACTGAAGATTCCACCCCTCTCCAATTTTCTCTTTCTAATGCAGATCTAAAGCTCGGTCAAGATTTTTTATTAAAACCTGGTCAAAAAAGACAACTTGTACTTAAAATAATAAATCCATCCTCTGAAGAAAAAGATTATTATCTAACATTTTTTGTTACTCAAAAACCTGTTAGTGACACCAATACCAATCGTCAAAACTTTGCCAAGCTTGGTTCCCACATCTTAATTTCTACAACCCAACAAACTAGTTTTCCTTCAGAGCTTGAAGTCTATCAGTTTTTCATCAATCCAACCATCAAAGATGTTTTCATCCCACTAAAAATTAGTGGAGAAATATTTAACAATGGCAATCATTACAGTCAAATTGATGGCCAAATAACGATCAGTAAAAATGGACAAACATATTGGCAACAAAACCTCTTCCCATACACAGTTACGTCACAAAATTCTCGACTTATACAATGTCTAACTCCTAATAATGAGGTCACATCCTGTCAATTGAATGCTCCTATTTGGCCTGGGAAATATCAAGGCACCATTACATTAACAGGCAACGCTTCAAAATATGAATATTCTTTTAATTTTTTTGTTTTCCCTTATTCCTTAATCTTCATAATTTTATTTATCTTTTTACTTCTTTCCTTTCTGCTTAGAAAGAAACAAACACCATCAAGCAGAAAGTAATATCAACTGCCAATACATGGAATGTTAACGCAACTTACAGATAAAATTTATATAATGATTTAAATTAACAATAGTAAAATCTTTATTTTTCTTAAAAAAGTGTGTTTAGTGTTATAAAAAAACACAATTTTTTTAGATATAAACTATATTTAGAATAAACCATTGACAACTCATCTGATTAATCATAATCTCTATATACATAACCAGAATATTTTTAAGATTTTAATGTTCTAGTAAACAATAAAGCGTGAAAAACAAAGATTTTATCAAGCTACTAATTTTCACTATCATGATTAGTGGAATTATCTTGATTTTTCCCCAAAAAGCGAACTCTATCCCCTCAAAAAATGTTAAGGATGTTCTTTCGAGTTCTCAATTTTCATACTACGGTGGAGTCGGAATTGGAACCTCAGCTGACGATTCTATATTGAATATAGACCTTGGTACTTCATTCCCCTCTCAAACCACAAATAACCTATTTGTTGGTGACACCATTTCTGTCGGTATCGGTGGAAGTCAAAGTACCTACATTGTAAAAGATATTGGTGGTACCGACACAATATTCCTCAATGTTGGTATTTCAGCAGATGCTATTGTTCCGGGTGGAAGTATTATTGCTACCCGCTCTGCTATTCACACAGTTTCCTTTGAACCTCAAGTAAATGCTGCCGGAGGTATTTGGCAGGTATTAATAAAATCTACTTCCGATCTAGCTAGCGAACAAAGTAGTGATGCTATCCCCGATCAGAAAGGTTTTGACCTTGGTACCTTGACTGCTGATGCTGTTTCCTGTCCCTGGGGCGCTACAGCCACAGTTGGTACTACAACTGCAGCTACATTAGGTTCAAATACTTCATATTATCACGTTATTCAGTGCACTCTAGGCCCAGGTATTACCAATCCGGTCGGTACTGGTGAAACTGGTACCATTACTATTGGTATTGGTGACAGCTTAATGATTAATCCAAGCCCTTCAAATACACCTGAACTTGAAGGAAACGCCGGTATTTTTAGTTTTGTACTTCGTCACCGTAATTCTTCCGGTGTCATAATCGAACAAACTCCTGGTAAAATTGCCGTCGTCGAATCAGTCAGAGTCACCGCTACTATTGATCCTACTCTCACCTTTTACATTGATAATATAGGTGTTACTGATCCAAGTTCAGATGCTTGTGGAGTTGGAACCACTCTAAACGCTACCGCCATTTATACCACTGGTGATAAAGTTGTCTTTGGTTCATTGGAGTTAAACAACTTCAATCAGTTGGCCCAACGTCTCTCTTGTGTTACCAATGCCGCTAGTGGCTATGTCGTCACTGCCTACGAAAGCGGAACGATGAAAAACATCAACACTGCCACCACACTTCCCGATACTACATGTAATGCTGGTATTTGCACTCCAACTACCGCAACACCCTGGACAACTATTAATAATAGTTTTTCCGAATTTGGTTACACTATGACTAGTCTTGGTGCCAGTATTCCCTTTGTTACTGGTGATTTTAAACCATTCGGTATAGGTTATACCAACGCCCAACCAGTCATGATTAATCCGGATACTCCCCTAAATACTGAATCCGCTAATGTTTGTTACCGAATCTCTATTATAAATGTTCAAGAAGCTGGAGATTATGAAGCTAAAATAGTTTATACAGCTACCGCCACATTCTAACAAAATTAAAAACATCCAATGAAATTACACACTGCCCAAACAATTAAAACTACTCTTCTTGCAATCATTTTTTCAATCATCCTCACTCCAAAATCAATGGCTCAAAATTCTCTTGGTATGAGCGCCATTCCTCCACGACTTGAAATTATTGCCAAACCGGGCGAAGTTATCACCAAGGAAATTAAAATAAGAAACGAATCTAAAAACGAGAAATTTATTAACACCTCCATTCAAGATTTCATAGTAACCGATGATTTAGGAACTCCACTTCAAATTGAAAATACCGATCAATCCACAAATCGCTGGGCTGCTTCTTCTTGGATTCAAGTATCTCCATCAAAAATTAAATTAAAACCCGGTGAAATCAAATCCCTAGTTCTAACCATCATTACTCCAGATGATGCCATACCTGGTGGTCATTATGCAATGGTACTTCATACTCCAAACAATGACGTAACCATTAGCCAAACCGGAGCCGCCATCCAAACAAATGTTGGTACTTTGGTTTATATTACCGTTCCAGGCAAGGTTACAGAAAATGCCTCCATTAAAGAATTTTCTGCTCCCAAATTTTTAGAATATGGTCCTGTAGATTTTAAAACTATTATTACAAATCTTTCTGACGTTCACATTACTCCCGCCGGATCTATTAATGTATACAATACTCTGGGTTTTCAGACATCAAGTATTAAATTAAATAACACCAATATCTTTCCTTACACCAGTCGTGAATTCGTCAACACTCTAAACCACAAAATAATGTTCGGTCGCTACAAAGCCCAAATTAATGCCGTTTATGGTACTTCTGGTCAACTTCTTACTGCCACTCTTTTTTTCTGGGTCATTCCCTATAAGCTCGTAGCTCTCATAATTCTCATCATCATTATCATCTTGATTCTTAAAACCAAATTCAAGAGAAATACTCCTAATTCCTCTCCTAAAGTAGAAGAGTTAGAGAAAGAACTTGAGGAACTTAAAAAGAAGTATCAAGATAGAAAGTAACTTGGATATAAAACAAATCAACTCCGCTAGTACAATAAATGCTAGTATTCCTGTCAATTCCATAACTCTTTTTGGATATACAAGTCCAGGCTCTCGTGTTGAATTGACTAGTCCAAAAGTATATGCAGTTACATATAGTGAAAATGATGGGTATTTTATTTTTGACCATGTTGTTCTTCCTCGTCATTCCCAAGATCTTTGTTTAACCTCAATCGATGAATCAAATCGAATCAACAATCCAGTTTGCATACCAGAACCTCCTCCAATTAATAGCTTTACTAAAATTGGTCCCATAATCCTTTCTCCAAGCATTTCACTAGATCTAAAAAACAATTATTCTTCTGGTCAATCAATCCCCAACAGTATCATTGAAATATACTTTTACCAACAATCTTCACCCATTTCCGCTATTAAAACTGTTCGGGCTTTTGCCCTGCCAATTTTTGAGACAACAAGTGACTCTAAAGGTAACTACACTTTAAATATACCCGACACTTCAGCCACTAATTACCGAGTTTTTGCAACTACTAAATATCTAGATACAAATTCTCCCAAATCAAATACTTTGCTTTATCACCCAAATTACACCATTTCCTTAATTTATTTTCTAATTCCCCTTCTCCTTATAGTTGTTTCTTTAATATTTATTTTTAAAAAAACCCATCAACGTTTCCTTCCGGCAATCTTCTATAATAAAATTATCGCCATACCATGACAAAAAAAATGCTTTTCATTATCCTTTTAATTTTAGGTTTAACCACAACACTACTTTTGGTAACTCAAACCACAATTTTCAGAAGCAGCGCTAACAACACAGATAGTCATCTCCCTATAAAAGAAAATTCTTATCTTTTTGCGTCACCAATTCAGGCAAAAGCTGACGGAAAAGAGCAGATAAGAGTCACTGTATTTCTTCTTGATTCCCAAGGACTTGGCGTCAGTAAACAAATTGTCACTCTCAAAGTCCCCTCATCAATTCAAGTTGAAATTCTTCAAGGTTCTACTGACGATCTGGGAAAAGCTACATTTAATATCTCTTCAACCACTCTTGGTAAATTTGAAATATCAGCCTCAACATCAACACTTCAACTATCTCAAAAAATCAATCTTCTTTTCTTGTAATTTTTAAAAAATTAATTTCTGAAAGTCACCTTTGAAGTTTTGTCTAAAGGAACTCCACCAATTGAAGCCGTCAATACAAATTGACCTTCCTTTGCTGAGGTCACCTCAAACACAGTCTTACCATCATCACCAGAAATTGACTGCATTTCATCACCTTCCATACCCGACAGGGTCACAGAGGTACCTTTCACACCCTTTCCCGTGCCATCCAAAACAAAAACATTCACAACACACTTATCTACACCATCAGCTTTAGCTAAAATCCTTCCACCAATCAAATAAGAATCTCCTAAGGAGACTTTTGTAGCGGGTGCAGCTTTTGTTAAAGTTACAAATACATTCGGTAAAACTTTAATTGCCATAAAGCCAATAAAAACAATTCCCATAACACCTAACACAAACCCTAACAACAACTTATTGCTTTTCATTCTGTGAAATTCTAACAGATTTCCCTCAAAAATACCAATTTTGGCACTTATAGGAACTTGCTGATAGCTGAATTATTTATAAATATTTTATGTATTTATCGGCAGTAAATAAATAGTATCAAACAAGACACTCACTCTTAGATATATTTCTAATCTTAACAACAACTCACTAACATATCAAATAGTATTCAACAGACATGTATATCTTTTAATTACAATCTATATCACTCGTTTGAAGAAAAAGTGAAAACGAACATTAATATATTTTTTGCAAAATATAAGGAAACACATCTGTATATTTAAAAATAACTATCTCATCATCATCTTTTTCTATATAAAATAACATCAATATATCTAAACCGTATTATCTCCGTATAATGTAAAAAATTAAAAAAGATATATGCCATTATTAATTACTAAATGATATATATCGATAGTAGAAAATTTGCCCGTGAAAAGAAATGTGAAACGAAAACAATTAGTCAAAAATATTAAAATGTTATTAATTAGTACATAACAAAATATATCAAATGTTCTATTTTTCAAGCTCTTGACACCCTTTTCCTAATAGTAGATATTTATATTAATTATTAATTATATCTGACAATATGTATAAAAAATATAATTTTGAAGCTAAAACTTTATCTCCGATACTGGAAAAAATTACTCCCTTCTTGATTATTGCAGCCACCTTTATCTGGCTCTGGAAATAAATTCCTATGACCCTTGACATCCTCCCCACACATCTTGAATCATATACTTTGTGGCTACAGAGTCATCAATATCAATCCAACACCATCCGCAACTATCAACAAGATCTAAAGACTTACTTTACCTTTTCTCAAGATAATATTTCCGAAGAACAAATAAGCAAATACATTCAGTATGTTTCCACCAAAAATAACTCCGCTAGGTATTTAGCATCTCTTTCTCTCTTTTGCCAATACCTTCTTGATCAACATCTTACAGACTCGAATGTTTTTAAACAAACAAAAAAACATCTATTACGTCAACCTCTCTTCAGTGTGGACAAGATATTAAATCAATATCAGGACTTCCTCAGTAAAGATAACAAATCACATCTAACGATAAAAAACTATGTTAATGACATTCATCAATACTTTGAATGGCTAGATAACCATGATATTTGAAAACGAGTTTAATAATTCCAAATTTCAACAATACATTGACTTTTTAAAAGCCAATGGCACTTCCAATGCCACCATCGACCGCAAGATTTCTTCATTAAATTCATTTCAA
>Ga0265297_10003800_pt1 | contig 26328 bp, 43 predicted proteins | sample Munlanlwell13791_FD_192502 | JGI IMG/M metagenome (GOLD analysis project Ga0265297, IMG submission 192502) | Leachate microbial communities from a municipal landfill in Southern Ontario, Canada - Leachate well 137-91 | ecosystem: Engineered > Solid waste > Landfill > Unclassified | place...
TCTTTTCTTTTTCCTGTGCGTACTCTGCCAAACCCTACTTTTCTCCCTATATTCTATTTTTATAGTATCATTCTTATTGGTTTTCCCCCAATATTTTCTTCTTTCACTAATAAGTTTTTTATTAAGAGAATAATATTTCTTTGTACTTTGGTTTGAACACTCCTTACACCAACTCTGGGGGGTTCGACCAATGCCATTGTCCATATATTTTCTTTTATGAAAACAAGATAAATCTTTTATTTTATTGCAGTGTGGACATTTTTTACTTGTTGGTACTATTTGCCCCATTGCCGAACCCCTCAAACATAAATTTTGACTTACCGTGAGAAGATGTTCCTGCGTCAGCAAGAGAACGCATGAGTGGGCGAACTTCTTTCCCTAAATCTTCAAATAATTCTCTTTCCTGTTTCTTTTTCTTCGCAACAGCATACTTGCGTTTCTCATTCAGTTCTTTTGCATTCCGCATAGCGTGCATACTCCACCACATACCAAAACGCAGATTATCATAAAAGCGTTCATTGAAAGAATGTGTCGTTGCTGCAACATACGGGACTCCATCTAAATCCTTATGCCATATCTGCCAACATTCACCATGCCAATCCCACTTCACTAAAAAATGCGGATTGATATTCCATAATCGTGTTAATACACCTTTTGGTAATTCTGGCTTCACCCAGCATTGTAGATTGTGTAACGATAAGTCCTGTATATCAGCAGTCATACACACTCCTTTATCTGCTTTCCCAAGTTCCAAGTTTGTTCATTACTTGCCAGATTGCATCAGTGATTGCAACCAGTTCAATAGTTTCTCCGACTGTACCAACAGCAGCATAGTCTGCTTTCCCTGTTCCAGTATTGTCGGTTATCGTATCACTTGCACCAGCAACCACTATTAAAGAATCTGTATCTGAAGTAACAAACTTATAATTTAATCCCACAACGGCGGTTGGCAATGTTACCTCAATCGTTGCTCCAGCAGCACCATTAGTGATAATTGAGCCAGGTGGCATAACAACAGATGTTAATGTGCTGTCGGCTTCTATTGCCTGAACATTAGGGAACGAACTCATGTATCCAGTAGAAGATATATTACCAGTAACAGTAGCACCGCCCCTTAATATCGTTGCACCATTCGCTATCAAATATCCAGTAAATGATGCGTTAGTTCCTTTAGTTGTATCCGCTGATGCAGAACCAGTAATCGTTGAACCGCCACGACCAATAAATGCACCATTGACTATACCATAGCCAGTAGCAGCAAAATTAGTTGTTTTTAGTGTATCTGCCGTTACCTGCTTTAATGTCAATACACCAAGTGAGTCCATATCTGCTACTTCAGTTCCACCACTTGCTCTCCAAACTTGTAGTGTATCAGAACCAGCAACCTCACCAGTAACACGTGTAAACGTATTTAGGTCAAGTTTACCAGAGAGTGTATTATCAATCGTATCGCCACTCTGTAGCGTCAGGTCGTGGGTAAATCCACCACCAGCATCACTGATTTTAAGTGCACTGTCAGCATTTCTCTGGGTAGCGTGTTCTCCGTATATCCATAATCCCCAAAAGTTATTGAGATTACTTACCGTTGCAGCGGAGAAATACGGTGCCATCCATATTCTCGCACCAGTAAAAGCAGTCCCACTTTCAGCAACACATTCAGTCCCACCAGAATAACTTGCACGTGCAGATGCTTCCAAACCGATATTTGTCCGCATTGTTGAACTATCATCGGCGGAAACATAGGTTCTAAACAATCCACCCCTGAATGTTCCTGCTTCATCAGGATAATATGAGGCAGCGACACCCTCTATTCCATTCAGTGTATATGTCCCATTAGAACCAAGACGCTTATCAACACGTGAATATAAACCAGTTACCTCTGCACTTGCAGCAGGGTCGGCATTCATAGTAACCAGATGGTCTATATAACGAGTCCCATCAGCAGTACCAGTTGCTTCTGTATAATCACTATCTGTTTTACCAGTAAGTGTATTAGTTCCTCGCAATATAGTAGCACCATTAACTATACCATATCCCATTACTGCACTATTGGTTACATTAAGTGTATCGGCTTTTGCTACTTTTGAAACAACGATACCAGTTGAGTCAACAATAGCCATTGACGTGCCTTTTGCAGTTAATCCCAAACGATTACCTGTTGCCGTGAGCCAATACAATCCAGTATCCCTATCATTGAGATTATGGAGTGTCGGTGCAGCAGCAGTTCCCGTTTGAACACCAACGCCAACGGAATCAATAAGAGTAACTTGCGTTCCTTTAGCCGTAACACCTAATCTGTTACCATAATTAGCAAGCCAGTAAAGACCAGTATCTTTATCAACACTGCTACTTAATATAGCGTCTGTGGCAGCACCAGCGATACTTGACTGAAACCTTGCACTGACGGTTGTATCAGCAGTTGCAGTTCCCGATATTGTCCATGCACTTGTCGGTGATGTCGTATTGACACCAAAGTATCCAGTGCTGAAATCGCCGAAGATACCATTCGTAGGATAGAACATGGTGTTTATGTAGAGTTTATGTGCTGATGTATTTGATATACCAGCACCATAACCAAGATAAACTCCACCATTGACAGTTAATGCGGAAAGACCTGCATAAGCACCAAGTGCTGTATTACCATATCCAGTCGTCAACGACTTAAGTGTATATCCACCTATTGCTGTATTCTCATCACCAGTCGTAACTGCTGCTAAAGCACCAGTCCCATCTGTAACATTCTCGGCGAATGAACTCGGTGCTCCGAACAACAGGAACACTAAAATAATAAGTATAAATCTTTTCATTCATTCCTCCGATTAGTTACTTAATTCCTTTTCAAACACTGGAACAACATCAAACGTATATGTTGCACTTGTAGATGAAGAACGCACATCAATGATACGGTTCTCGAAATACGAACCAACAACTACTTCAAATACATTTGATGCGTCTCTGCCAACAATAACAACATTACCAGTTGTACTGCACTCGCATGCTGTCAGTGTTGCATATCTGCCCTCAATAGCAGTATCAATGACCGCATCAGCAGTGAGAACTTTCGCTGCTTTTGAGAATCGAATTGCTTTGAGATATGTTCCATCATCAGCAATAACAATACCCTGTGTATTGTCAATAAACGAATGAGATACACCTGTATGCGTTCCTGCACCAAATGGGGTTATAACACTCCCACCAGTTGCAACAACCACAGGAGACGCTTCATTAACCGTTGTCGCTATTAAGGCAGCATCATCCGATGCGTCAATATAACTGACAACAATATTCATTGTTTCGGGTGATGTAACTTTTAACACTGTTCCAGCAGCATCAACGAGTGTCTTTTCTGTTCCGAATGACACAACGCCAGCAGCACTCACACTTGCACCCCACGCATGAATCTTATTAGAGTCGCCAGTATCACGATACACGATAACCGCATATCCTGTATCATATGAGCAACAGGAAATGTAGTCTGGTGCAGTCTGGTCAAACTCAACTTCTGATGTCTGTGTTGAGAACGTCGTTCCCGTGAATGGGATACAGATTGTTGAACCATCAGTTCCCGATGTCACCTGAAATGCGATAAACACGATACCTGAACGTGGTTGACAGATACCGATACCTTTTGTTGCTGTTCCGATAACTGCTGTTGACTTGATAGTTCCATAAGCGATTGAAGAAGTTTGTCCGACAACAGTTACCGTTCCAATAACCGCTTTCAGATAACTTGAGTCACCAACATCATAATAAGCAACGGCAAATGTCGTGTCAGATAAACGTGTAATCGCTACATCAGTTACTCCACCATCTTCAAATTCATAGGCAGAACTTACTGTAGGTGTGTTACCACTGGTTACAACAGCAAAACACTTCCCATCTTCACCATCAGCATTATCAGCATACGCATATACTGTTAATGTGTTGGTGAGTTTAGCACTCGCAAGATAGGTCGCTTGCACCGCTGGCCCCGCTGTGATAGCAACAGGGAAATTCACTCCATCACGTTCAGGGTCAGCACCATAGAGATACACACCTTGTCCATTAAGGTTTGCAATCTTGTTGCGATATGCACCCTTGTACTCATCGGGGATTATTTTTTTTACCGCTGCTGGTGTATTAGCAGTAGCACACGTAGTCCCCGTAAAATACATGTGTTCAATTTTTTGATACGGTATACCACCCATTTACTTCCTCATTCTTTCTATTGTGTGGGGTGAAACCTGAAATCCGCCCATCACCCCACTACAATGATTTGTTCGTTTCAACCCTATACTTATTCGACCTCATTACAAATAGGGTAATAAAATAACTTTTTTATTAAATCTGGTCGGCAACTGTAATATCAACTAACTTGCCACACCATTTACGGTTCTTAATACCTAAACACATATCCCACTGCCAATATGCCTGCATTGCATCTTTGCCAGGAACTTGGGTCATAATAGCACCCTTAGAGTCGGTAATCCAGTCTCCGTCACCAGTCTGGTAAATAGCAAGAGCACGATTGTCAATGAAATACATCTCATCGGTGCAATATGGGTCTTGCCAAATTTCTTTACCCATAAAGTCAAGTGTCGGCCACGCATTGTCATAGGTCTTGGCATTGGTAATCATGTTCTTCTCATCAGCCAACTGACCATAGGTGAGCCATACATTCGGAGAGGTAACGATAAAGTCAACATTGCCTCCACCCTTGACCTGAATAGCACTGACTAATTTCATCATACGCAGTGTGGTCAACGCTTCGGCTGTTCCAGCAGTTGAACCATAACCAACAGTGGACTTCCACTCTGGATATGTTGAGGAACTAATGCTCTGAACCGATGCAGCGATTGTCCCATCGTCAATCAACAGACGGATGCCAGGACTTTCATGTCCATACGCATCGTATGTTGACGAACCAGATGACGCATAGATATAATCGCCATCAGCCCACGAAGATACAGTCCCGACAAGTGTAATAGTTGCACTTGTAGACGGTGCTGAACCCTCTGTATAAGCAGAGATATAGACACCGCTGTCATGCACAGTACCACTTGCACGTGCCTGAACATACATATTCGTGGAAATAAATCTTGCACCGTTCTCATCAGAGTCAACCATCCCAGAGATACCACCAGCATTGTCAATCGTAGCAACCTGACTTGCAAGTGAACCATCAACCTGTGCGAGAATGGCATTGCCATCAAGACACAACTGACGATTAATCATCTGTCTGAATGCTCTCACTTTAACGAGAGACTCCTGTGCCCAAGCACGAGCAAATGCAGACTCTCTGTCCTCACTGGTTCTCATCACCTGTCCGCTCACCGCAGAAGCAAAGTAATGATAATAGATTGGAACAACTGCATTGTCGTAGTTGCCTGGCATGGAATACGGAAGGTCATCGTTTTCAGCAAGCGATGCAGCACTCCCCTGTGAATTATAGGTAACACCAAACGTAACACTCTTTCCGCCAAACGGCAGTTTTGCGACTTTTCTCTGGAGTTTGGTTAAGAGAGCAGAAAACTCTGGTGTCGCCTGTATGACAACGTCTTTGTAACGATATTTTAGAAAATCGTCATACGTTGTCCTTGTTTCTAAAGTATGAGCCATAAAACTAACCTTTCCTTACTACTCCGTCATCATCTTTACCACACCATCAATGTCGTCAATACGTGGAACTTTCTCAAGTTTCTTTATCGGTGTTGACTCCCTGACTGGCGGTATCGGTGCTTTCGGAGGTTCTTTTGATTTTTGAATTATCTGCGAAACAGTATCATGCCGTTTCCTGATAATCTTCTCAACTTCAATCTTGTTCGGATGTTCTCCCTTTGTCAGAAAATAATTGCGGAGCCCATCATTAACGGAGTCAATATCCGCATTGGGATACTTACGCAATAGCGTATCACGTGCCTCAACAACATCACCCTCACCACGTTTGAAATTAACTTCTTCTGATGTAGTCATCTTTTTCTTGAGTTCTTCTATCTCCCTTTCAAGAGTAGATACTTTCGTGCTGTCAGAAAAAGATGTGTTGTTCTGTGGTGCTGATACTGTTGCCTGTTGTGGTGTTGCTTTCAAATCTTCCTCACTTCCAGTGAACCCATGACCTCCAAGAACTTTTGAGTCATACTTTCCCCATGCTTCTTTGGGGTGAGCACTATACCACGACAAATCCTCATTGAGCGAGTCACGGATAGCATTCTCCTTTTTCGTGAGTTCTGCCCGTTCCTTGTCAAGTATCTTATCATAGCCACTCTTGAGGTCATGTTCCATTTCCTTTACAACATTAGCAACATCTTTAGGAACAGTAACTTGCCTGTTGTTGATTGTGATAGTTTCCAACTCTGGTTTGCTGGCTTCATTGCCAACGTCAGTCGTTGCACTGTCATCATACTCGATAGTCATTGCTGACTCCTTTCAGAAAACGTCAGGACAGATTGTCCACATTACTGTGAAGTCTGTTGTTCTGATTTGCTTTCTTTTGTTTTACCCTCACCCTCTTTGGGTTCAGGTCTCTGCTTTACCATGCCCATTGCTTGTGCTTGCATATTGCCATGCTGGGCAACATGGTCGTTAAACCTTTGTATAATCTCTGCATTTTCTTGATTGTCCTGCAACTCATCATATAATTTCATGTATTGCGGTGAGTTCTGTTCTTCCTGATGTATATTGATGTGAATATTATGGTTCTGGTGTGGTAATACAAATGTCTGTTCACCTGTATAGAGTCTGTCGTTCTCCCGATATGCTAAATCTGAATGGATTTTAAGGTTCTTATGTATGCTATCAGGTAATGCAAACTCCAAAAGTCTCATTGCTTCAACTGGGTCGGGGTTTCCATACTGGTCGGTTATCATACCTGCACCAAAGAACTCATATATCTTCTGTGTTACCGCTGCTTTAGACCTCATCTGTATATTGGTCATACGAACACGAACTTTATGCGTTCCACCCAACATAGACGCTTTGAACTTCGCATACATAGGTCTCTTATCCTCACCTATGTAAGTAATGACACGTTCATCAGGAAGTTTCTCTGCTGCAATGAGTAACGTCTTTTCACCCATTCTTTCAAATGAGTCTTTGAACATATAGTCCAGCGTTGATAATGGAAGTAAGTCCTGTTCCTGTAAGTTTTGTGCGTGTATATCTGAACGGACACCACTCACCGATGTCCCGATTGACGCACCATGATATGACTGAATATCCATAAGGGCACTGCGGAGATAGTTTGGTATTGAACCAACAATATATTCAGGCATACTTGCAGGATTGAGATATTCTGGCTTGAATGGGTAGTCATATCGCATGACTTCTGGCATATCAGCAGGTGTTTCTATATTCCCCTGATTAGGTATAGCAATTTTAGTATATCCCATATTATCCATATTTTCCATAATGATACTCAATGTCAGATTGAGTGACCTCTGGAGTGGTATCTGGTTCTCTATTCGTGACCGTGCAAAGAACTCGCCAGAGTCCTGTGGAAAATGGAAGTGTTCAATGGGATACGTCTGTAATTTGTCATACGGCCACTTTGATTTTTCTTCTCCACCCTTAGGGATAAGTAGTGTATTATCAGCGATAAATGCAAGTACCCCATCAGGATTAGAGTCTGACGGTTTCTGCATATAGATGATTTCATCTACTTCACTTTCAGCATCAACAGAGTTCTTTGACACATCAGACGCATTACGTATATCATAAAATTCTGATGTATTTGGTTTCTTTGAAGATACGTCACCACCATTCTCATAGCGTTCCTTGAAATAATCAATATTACGTTTTTGTGTTATGATAACCCATTCTTTTTCCTCTAATGGGTTTGGGTCTAACGGACACACGATACAGTGAGGGAGTAATACAGTTGCAGTAATATCCAGTAGTGGTCTATTGGTGGTAATAATATCACCGTTATCGTCAACTGCTTCTTTCCCAGTCATCGGGTCTATCGCTGGGACTGGGATATACTTGCCCGATACTGTCTCGGCATTGAGAAACACAAACGCATTGCCAAAGTCAAGTGTATATGAACATATCTTAATATACTTTTCCAGAAACCGCCACTCATCCCAATAGTGCTTGAGTAATATGCTCGCCACCCTTGCGGATGTAACGGCTTCTGGGTCATTCGTTTCTGGGATGCCTTCAAAATCAGGAATAGCCATCGCCATATTGGCTATCATATGGTCGCACCATCCACCTATCCTGTTCTCCATCACCTGTTTACGCTTGAGAGGTGAAGCAAGATTGATAATCCTGTCCTCATTTCTATGCAGGACAGCGAATTGCTGACCTCTACGCATAGCGGAATTAACAAGCCATTGTCTCCGCATATCTCTGGTAAGTCGTTGAAATCTTTCTAACTTACCGCTAATATCCTCAACAAACTCACCACTTCGTTCCTTGCCAGTGAGAACATTCTCTGGTTCTTTATCTCTGCGTGCAAACCATTTAGCCATTACTGTATGACTCCATCTTCCCTAAAGCGTTTAATATCCTCATCATCACACACGCCAGTCTTTACTATATCTAAATAATCCTCTATTAACTTCTCTTTCTCTGCTTTTTTCTTATCAATTTTTACTGTCGCCGAATTTTTCGCCGAGAGACCAAACGCTTCTTTGTTGTTCTGTGCCATGATATACATTGAAAGTTTATCTATGTGTCTGAATAACAAGTAGATAACACCAAGAAATCCAACAATAGTAATAAACTGAAGTATGGTTGCAATATTATACATACTGATACCTGTTCCCGAATATAGGGTCTATATATTCTTCCTGTGGTTTTGATGGTCTCGCTTTATTCTGATACTTGCTTTCATCATCTACTGGTAAGTATATGTTTTTACTCCATATAGGCATAGCACTCATAGCATATATTCCTGACTCGCAACTGTGGTCGTCTTGTTTATCTTTTATTTTCTCGTTCTTTCCATACTCGACTGTTCTGTGTGCTTCGATATAGTGGATACAATGTGGATTGACTGATACAAGTTTCTTCCTGAACATCCAGTTCACCCGTTCAATACCCTCTGCTTCGTTTGAACCTGCATTAGCGAGGGACATAGCGAGTCCGTGCATACGTGCATACCTCATATAGCGTTCAGAGATAGACTCATTTGCGTCTTGTATACCCCTGAACATATCACGACCACCACGCCACGCCCTTACTTTCGGGAATGGATAGTTGTCTTGAACAACATCACGATACTTCTCTTTCTGTTTCGTCTTGATTTCTATTAACTTACGAATAACTGCCTGCACAGTTTCCTCTATGGTAGACCCTTGTAGATAGATTTCGTCTATGACATAGACTCTATCCCAGTCCCATTGACGTTTTTCTACTGCCATGATAGTGACTGCTGTTACACCAGTCTGTCGTGTTTCGTCAATAGCAGTTCCCCCGTGGTCAATACCGACATAGAGCAACCAGTCTGGATGTGGGACAATCTTCTCTGTGGCTATCAGGTCGTCAGTAAAATCAAGAAATACCTGTCCCTCGAATACATCCCACAAACCAAGAACTGTTCGCTTAAAATCACGTGAGGACTTGTCCCTCTGTTGTCTCTCTATATATCCGCTTGGTAGATTTGCCTCATTCTCATACGTGCTTGACATGATTAACTGATAGTCTGGATTGTACCGCTTTATGATGTGTGGAATTGTTGACTGATGGTAGGTTTCATTCTTATAGAACTTATCATATATCCAGCACCCTTTCGGGTTGCAGACACCATACGCACTCTGATAGTTGAGAACTGCATTTTTCTTTTCATCGCTGTCAGATATACACACGCCAGTATTCTCGTCAAATTCAGGAACTATCATATTGCCGTATTTGTCAAACCTCGTGAGTGTTTTCAATCTGATACGTTCATATCCCATTGCCTTGAACACATCCCACGGTATCTCTTCCATCTGGTCAAACCCAACAGCACCAACATTATACGACTGTAAATGGTCAACACTATCAAAATGCGTGAAATGATATATTGTCTCATTCCATAATTCTAATATATTGTCTTTGCGATAATGCTTCCGTATCCACTGGCGAGGAAGCCACCGCATAAGTTCTGGCAGTGTTGTCTTGAGAAAGTTATCAAGTTTTAATCTTCCTAATAGTATAATATTACCTGACATATCGCCAAAGTATTCGCTGTTTGTTCCGAGAATGATTGAGCGGAAAGCGAGTGCTGTCGTCTTGCCAGAACCAAATCCGCCCGATAAGCAGGGGAATGGTGCTCGTGTCGTAACAAAGTCATACTGTGTCTGATTGAACGCAGGCCAGTTTACTTCATTAGAGTCAAGATAGAGATGTCTACTTCTCAAACGAAACCCTCGGTATAGTAATATACTGTGTTTTACTTATTTTATATATTGAAACATTAAAAGACTCTGTATTTGATTTAATGTAATAATGTCGTGTTGGCAGTTTTGGGTTTGGATAGGATATATCTTTAACAAACAACATCTTGCCATTAAGAAAGATGGGGAATAGAAGTAGTATAATGAGTTTATTCATTGATAATCTTCTTTGCTTCCTCTATTACTGGGTGTTCTTCTTTCTTTTCTTTTTGTCGTATCTTGAGTTCTGGTATCTTCATGGTCATATCGTCTTGAGCACCAAGAGTAGCACCACTGAACAATAGTCCTTTTTCGCTTGCACGCAACCGCACATTCTCATCTTCACTGTTCTGTGCTATGTCTATGATGTTCTGTGCAAACTTTTCTGCATTCTCACGGAGTTTACGTTTCCCCTTTGACAAATTTTCTATAGCAATAGCATTTGCTGCCTTATCCAGTTCCTCACGATATGCCATTGCTCTCTTGTTGTGATTGAGTAGTCTGCTGATGTATTCCTGTTTCTTGCCAGTCTTTTGGGCAATATCAACCTGACTCATTGTCATACTCAATTCAACGATTTCACGCTGTGCTTGTGATAGATATTCCAATATTGTAATCCTCCTGTTTTGCAATAGTATAAACTACACAAAACAATAACGCAAGGAAAATCTTTACACTATATAAAAATTTATCTCTTGACCTGAGGCGAGAATTTTCGTATATTGTAAATAAAAAGGAGGATACTATGAGTGAAGTCATTGTATCAAAACCACTCACCCAACAGGGTAGGGATAATTGGGAGAGGATATTTAAGCAAAAAACTGGAATAATGTTTGAGGCACAAGTATTCCATACACCAATTAGTGATGATGATTATATATATTATGCAGAAAATAAAGAACGTAAACGATGCGAGGCACTGATTGACCTGTTGAAGAAAGAGGAGAACCAATGACACAAATAACAATTAAAGACAAAAATGAACTATTCGGTTTACTATTGGCTTATGATATGAGTATAAGAATCCCTCTGTTTAACTGTCGGTTGCTTTCAACAATGCTTAACGACAAAGAGACGTATAATAAACTCTATAAAGAAATCATACAAGAACAAAAGAGACTGTATAAATGGGCTTACGGGAAAAATCCTAATACATTCAATCTTAAATATGATGAGATATTAAAAAAATATATAACCAAATGGGAGAACCAATGAGAGTCATTCGAAGGAGTTTCTCATGAAAACAGAATTTGTATCAGACTACACTATCCGTCTATCAGAACCAGACAATGAACTCGAAGAAAAGAGACTACAACACCTTTTATATATCCTGTCAGGGAATAATATGTCTATTAAACTCACCCACCCATCTATTACTGCAGACGATAAAATAGTCTCATTAGAACTATACTTTGATTAATTAAACTAATCTAATAATTGCTATTCTGTTTTAAAGAAAAGAAAGTAATACAAAGAAAAGAAATTAAAAAAGAAATAAAAAGAAATTATAATAAAGAAAAAAAAGAAAAAAGATTTTATCTTATGAGCAAGTCATTCGTGAATAACACTTATGTAAACCTGACTTTAACTTCTAAGATACTCTTTACGCTAAAAAGCACAATCTCCCACATCCCACATCAAAGTCGCTCTCCGTTAGTTTAAAGTCCCTTCCCGACCCATTGGGGTATGATACCAGTGATACAAAATAACAAGACAGTGTGGACTAGATTATATTATATCCACCGTCGTCGTGATAAGTTCCCGCCTGTCCCATAGGGGTATCGATATATCCTCCCCTGTATGGATTAAATATATTATGCTATGTGCATATAAAGTATCAATGTATCACGGGAATAGTAGAGTTTAATTGATTAAAAGTAGTGTGGTGATGTATAGATTGTAAAAAAGAGTAGAGAGTAAAGAATATTCTTTTTAGTGGTATATATCATCTTTTCATAGTATAGTGTAATCATTTACAGTATTATTATACTCTCTCTTATTAGTGTAATCATTTACATTATCCTTATAGTTCCATCTATATTGGTATAAATCTTTATATTACATTGTATTAGTTTATACATCATTATTATTATCATTTTACTGATATATAGTTCTATTGATATGGTGTAAACATTTACATCATTATGGTGAGGTCAACGATATGATGTAATGATTTACATATAATCTATTACAAACAAAAAGAGCCAGTATAGTCTGGCTCAATTTGTGATACTGTTTGAGTATCTTATCTCATATATCCTCCCTCATGAGGTTTATGTAATGAATCTATAATGAATCATTACTGTACTGTACTCGGACGCTCACTGGGTATATAGATTTATTATATCAACAGAAAAAGAAAATCTAAACAGAATAAAGATTTCTCTTGACACATAGAATTTATATAGTATATTGTAGCCATACATTATTACTTGACACACTCACAAGGGGAGCTGTATGAAAGTTATCCAGGTTGTTACTGATGGAAGATATACGCATCATGGCATTGGTTATACTCAACATGATGGCTATCAAGGAACGTCTGACAATAGATTGGCGATAAAGACTGCAATATTATACGAGATGAGATATATCAATACTGGTGAAAAGTATCAAGTTAGTGTTAACGATAAGAATGATGGGACTGTTCACGTCAAGTCTTGACACACACAACAAGGGGAGGAGTTATGAAAACATTACGTAGGTTTAAATTTAAACAAAAAGACGGTTACGCGTACGATCACGAGAAAACAGTAGTCAAAAACGGTGAAGGATATGACGTATTTTTTGACGGTACTTTTCGAAAAAAGTTGTATGATTTTTCAGAAGCTTGCTACTACGCTAAACGGTGTAATTAAAAACACTCTCACAATTCACAACACAAGGGGGGCTGGTATGGGCGCATTGAAACGATTACTATCTGAACAAGACAAGCCTATTGATTTAATTGACAAGGCGAATGAACTGCTCGCAGAGATGGAGGAATTAAAAAAGGAAAATGAGAAGCGTATAGCTGAACTTGACTACTATCTATCACAGATGGGTATAACTGTTTAAATATCGTTTTACTCATTTTTACTGTGTTTTAATCATGTATAACTATTTATACCAAAGGAGAAAGACAAAATGACATCACTTCAACGATTACATAAACTACATGATATTTACCTGAAACATTATGATGATGTTGGACATGAAATCAAAACATCGCAACAAGCATTCAATTTAATCAAAAAGTGGAATGCTATAAATATTGGTGATGCCATGTATCACGAAGCAAAAAGCAGAATGTGTAAATTCTTAAATGATGTAAATAAAACAGGAGAACTATAATTCTTTACACCATAGAAGCATTTACACTGGTTTGGGCTTTTCTTACTATTGTACTTAACTATAATTTAGTAATAAGAAAACTAACGCCCTCTTAAATGCTTAAATTTAACGATTTTTTAAGATAATGCAAGGACAAAATGAAGAAACTTTTATCACTATTAATTTCATTATTAACACTACGATACTCTATAAACAGACGTTTATATGAATATTGGAATAAATGGCAGATGTAGTAAAATGCAACAGTTTTACACACAAAAAGGGGGTTTTATGAAACTAATTGTAAAAGAAAGTTCCTGTAATCCGTTTTGTGAGATACAAGGCAAAAAGATTTTCCCTGAAAAGTATATGAAGCAGGATAAAAGGGGATACTATTATGTTTTCTTTATGAAAACAATACTGTCTTGTTCGTTTAACAAAGAAGATGCTCTTGCATACTATAATTCAGTAAAACTATTTTAAGGGGGGTATTTATGAAAAAGAGAAATGAGTTTTGTAATGAATGTGGGAAACGAGTTTCAGTGGGAAGTGGTAGGTTTGTTAATAGAGTTATTGATTGTAACACCATTAAAGACAGAAAAGATATGGGCAAACCATATCCGAAAGGTGATTTTATTTGTGAACAATGCGATTTAAAAATAAGAGAGGGGGTATTATGACTCAAGCACAGCGTCAAATGTTCTCACAGTATTATCCTGAACTATCTGATGAAACAGAGCAAGAGAGGGACGATATAAGGATTATTGATAGTGACGATTATGAATTTGTAAGCAATTTAAGACAACATAATCGGCACATACCACGAGGACAGACACGAAACGAATTGAAGATGGATGAGATATAACCTATCATAACAAAATAATTCATCGGTCAAGAAAGATTTCTCTTGACCTTTGGGAAAAATTTTCGTATATTGTATTTAACAAAATAATTCATCCAGGGGGATTAAAATGAAAATAAATAAAAAAGCAGTTCGTGGCTCTATCGCAAAATGGGAACGTGGGCTAAAAGCGAGAGAGTATGGTAATGATAGTTGGATAGTATGGTGGCATAAAGAGGGAAAAGTAATATGTTCTCTGTGTAATGAATATGCGATGATTTCGCATTTTATTGGTGGCATTATTTATTGTGGGGATTGTCCGTTAAACGATGAAAGTGTAGCCCATTGCTGTAAAGAGTTTTTAAAAATTATAAATTATATGTTAAGTAAAGAAAAACCAATACCCAAAAAATATATTGTTGCGATGTTAGAAAGACTAAAGGGATTAATATGATACTATCATTTTTCGATAAACAAGACCGCTTTCGTTATGCTGTCAATCTACCGATAGCACCGAGTATTAAACAGAGTCAATTAAAGAAACTGGCTCGGCTCATCGTGAGGGGATTACGAAAGAAACCGAGATACGTCAAGATTGAGGGACAGGAGAAAATTAAACTTTAGGGGGGTAATATGGAAGCGAAACAGTTAAAAGAAATACTCGCATTACACAAATTATTTTTAGAGGGGGATAATAATGACAAGAAAGCGGACTTGAGTCATGCGGACTTGCGTTATGCGGACTTGAGTTCTGCGAACTTGCGTTCTGCGGACTTGAGTCATGCGGACTTGAGTTCTGCGGACTTGCGTTATGCGAACTTGAGTCATGCGAACTTGAGTTATGCGAACTTGAGTCATGCGGACTTGAGTTCTGCGAACTTGAGTCATGCGAACTTGAGTTATGCGAACTTGAGTCATGCGGACTTGAGTTCTGCGAACTTGCGTTCTGCGGACTTGAGTTCTGCGGACTTGAGTTCTGCGAACTTGAGTTCTGCGAACTTGAGTTATGCGAACTTGCGTTATGCGAAAAATATTCCGTCTTTCTTCTGTTCGCCGCTTAATATCCTAAAGGCACAAGAAACATTAGTTGCCTATAAATATTTAAACAAAGATATGACTTCACCATATCAGAACTACAGGTATGTTATAGGCAAAACATATACCTTTAAAGCGGATACTAATGAAAGGTTATTATGTGCTGAAGGGTGTAATGTGGCAACACTTGAATGGTGTTTAATTGACGCAAAATTTGATATTGAGAATAGAGTATATGTCAAGGTTCAATTCAAGGCAAAAGATGTAGTTATTCCATATAATTCAGATGGAAAGTTTAGGGTTAATGGTAAAGTAAAGATTATCAAAAAACTCACAAAAAAAGAATTACAAAAAGCTATTGAACCACTATATAAAAGCAAATAACATCACAAATCGTGATGTAATGAACGAGGGGAGTAAACTTCAACAGGGTTCTCCCCTCATAAAAAAGAGACAGACTAATGAAAAAACAGAAATCACAATTAGAGATATTGCAAGAGATAGTTGACCAGATTGATAAACTATTGGAGAAACTCAATGCGATTAAGCATAAAAGACCTCGATTACAACAATAGTATCAATGTTCGTATCCGTCATTGTAAATGCTGTAATGCTATGCGTAACTTTACATGGATAGGAACACAGAGAAACTGGTTGGGACAGTATCAGTATGATTTGTACAACTGTGATGAATGTAGCAACACAATAGCAATAGATAACAGGGAGAAATAAGATGAAAATCACAAAACAATGGTTAGAAAAGCACAGTGCTTGCAGTGATGGTGTTGAATGGTTTCTCGGTTGTGGTGAAACCGAACATGACAAGGTTATAAAAAAACTCATCAAAGAAAAACATCCACAGTGGGCTAATTGGGCTATCGTGAGAATAATGAATCACAATCAGAGAATACAGTATGCCATCTATGCGGCGTCTAATGCGGCGTCTAATGCGGCGGCTTATGCGTCTAATGCGGCGGCTTATGCGGCTGATGCGGCGGCTAATGCGGCGGCTTATGCGGCGGCTAATGCGGCTATGTTAGTAAAAATTATCAAATATGGGCTAAGAATATTAAGGGAGAAATAATATGGAACTCGCTTGTCCTCGCTGTCACTCAACTAATATCTACCCCGATGATGATACGGTAGAATTTTATGGAAATCCAGCCGACAGAATTAGGGTTATGTTTGAGTGTATAGACTGTGGTAAAACATTTGATGTTGGGTATAGTTTAGCACTAAAGGAGATAGAGGAATAAAAAAATGCTTGACACGAGAAAAAAATTTAGTTATATTGTATTTTACAATAACAGAGAGATGGCGAAGGTTACGGTTACTTCATATTGGATGATAAATACCGTATCCGCTTGTTCCTCTCTCGTAAACATTAATAAGTGGTGTAGCGAAGTTTACAGATACTTCACTCGAAATGAAACGTTCTGTAAACGCTTGTTCTCACCACTTTTTCTTTTTTAGGGAGATACCATGAAACTCAATACCGCAGTAAAACCAATCCACACACATGAAGGTGCAGGGGCACAACACATCAATGCTGAACAACAGTTAAGACGTTCTGTTATGGCGTGTATGTTATGGGAGGGGACATTCTATGAAGATGGGGTTTCTATTGCTGAACGCATCACTGAAACAATTAAACTGGTAAAACCAGAGATTGTATCGGCGATTGCTATTGAGGCACGTGAGTTGATGAAACTCCGTCATGTTCCCTTGCTTATTGTTCGTGAAATGGCACGGCTCGATACACATAAACACCTTGTGGCAGATACACTGTCTCGTATTATTCAACGCCCAGACGAATTGACGGAATACCTTGCTATTTATTGGGCAGGCGGGAGATGCTCAGTATCCGCTCAATCAAAACTTGGTCTTGCGAGAGCATTCAAAAAATTCAATGAATATTCTCTCGCAAAATATAACCAAGACGGTCAGGTGAAATTGAGGGATGTTCTCTTTCTATGCCATGCGAAACCAGATAATCCCGAACAAGATGCTCTCTGGAAACGACTCATTGATGGAACAATGCAGACACCTGATACATGGGAAGTCGCTCTCTCTGAAACAAAGGGTGAAAACAAAAAAGAAACATGGGAACGATTACTCAAAGAGAAAAAACTTGGTGCATTGGCTCTCATTCGTAACATCCGCAATATGACAGAAGCAGGTGTTGATAATTCACTGGTTAAAACAGCATTGAGAGAAATTGATGTAACGAGAGTATTGCCTTATAGATTCATTGCATCTGCACGATACAATCCTTATTATGAACAAGAACTTGAAACCGCATTATTCAAATGTGTCGCTGAATTACCAAAACTTTCAGGGCATACTGTTATTCTCGTTGATGTATCAGGTAGTATGAATAGTGAACTATCTGAACGCTCTGACCTCACACGGATTGATGCTGGTTGTGGGTTGGCGATGCTATGCAGAGAACTTTGCGAAAGCGTCTCGGTGTACTCATTCAGTTACCAATGCGTTCAAATACCAGCACGGAGAGGATTTGCTTTGCGTGATGCTATTAATAATTCACAGGAACATGGTGCTACGTATACGGGGGAAGCATTGAAACTTATTAATGCCCGTGAAAAGTATGACCGCATTATTGTCATTACCGATGAACAATCACATGACTCAATACCTGCCCCTCCTGGTAAAGGGTATTTTATCAATGTAGCATCTTACAAAAATGGTATTGGTTATGGGCGGTGGACTCATCTCGATGGGTTCTCTGAGAATGTATTACAATATATTAAAAATAGCGAGGAATAAACATGAGTGATGATAAAGTCTCACGACAAGTAAGGTATCAACGAAAGCACAAAGAAATGGGATTGTGTATTAACTGTGATAACAAGGCAGTTGTCAAGCGTGGAAAACAACAGGTGTTTTGTGAGTCATGCAGAAAAAAACATAATAAGTATTCACTGGAGAGATATTATCAAAGGAAAGGGGATAAACAATGACTATAGATGAGGCAATTAATGAAATACAATATGATATTGTGATAAAGTATCAATGTATTGTTGATGAGATAAACAGCACTCAAGACATACAACACCAATATTTTTTGTCTGGTAAATTAGAGGGGTTATACTCAGCCCTTTCGTCAATGATAACAACACTATATAATTTAAGGGGGAAATAAACAATGGACTTAAAGAAACTTAAAGAGCCGTTTCCTGAACAGGATGTTGAGTGGCGTATCGCTCAATCAGGTATTAAAGACGGAAAACCGTGGGCGAAAGTCCTCGCTTATATAACGGGTCGGGCATTACAAGAACGGCTTGATGATGTATGTGGTGCGGAGAATTGGAAGAATGAATTTAAAGAGTGGCATACTATTGTAGGTAAAGATAGTGTCATTCATTCACAACTCTGCGGTATCTCTATTCGTATCAATGATGAGTGGATAACCAAATGGAATGGTGCGGAATGCACTGATACCGAACCAATCAAGGGTGGTCTGTCCAGTGCTGAAAAACGAACCGGCACTGAATGGGGTATCGCTTCATATCTCTATGGCGTGAAAGACCAGTGGGCTATGTTCTATGACGATAATGAGAAATTGCTTCACAAGAACAATGGTATGTATAGTTGTCAAATCACTGATAAGGAAACACAACAAAAGAAATGGTATTATTGGAATCCACCAAAGTTATCGCCAGAGTTCTTGCCCCATCCTGTTGGGAAAGGACTGAAAGAGGGGCAAGCGGTCTGTATCCCTAATGCGAAGGATAAAGAGATAGAGAAACAAATACAGGATACATTTCATGCAGAGTCAGTTCCCGAAGAACCCGACTGGCTGAAACAAACCGAACCGCAACCGCCAGAACATCCATTCCCTCAAACATTCCCTCAAAAGGAATGGGAGAAAGACCCTGTATCAGCACCACAATCAAAGAAGATATTTGCCTCTCTTGTTGCTGATTATAACGTATCATCTAAACGGGTCACTAATGTGGTGTCTGCTATTGTGGGGCGTGAGGTCAAGTTCAACTGGACTACTCACGTTTATGAATTGAGTAAGAAAGAGGGGAAACAGATACTTGACACGCTGAAGGATAAGACAGAGACGTTTAAACATATCAAACCAGAGGATTTACAACAGGAAGAACAGAAACCATCACGAGAAATGCTTAAAGAAAGAAAATCTGTATTGGATTCTGCATTAAACGATGATGGTATACAATTTTAGGGAACTATAATGATAAAATTCTTTTCCCCAACTGTCGGAATGGAAATAATAAAAGGACTAAGGGACGGAGGAAACATGACAACCATAGGTAAGGGTGCTACCGATGACCCATTCTGTATGAATAATAAAAAAGGGGGGAATATGGACATACAAACAGCAGTGGATAAATATTGCGGAGAACAGAAACCAATCCGTTACAAGTATCCTGTTCATCGTCAAGCAATGGCGGTCATACGTGATACTCTTGTTGAGGGTGAGGGTAAACATCCAACAGATGATGGCTTTGACAAACCAGTTAAGTATCATGTGAGACGTGCAAGATGGCATCTGTTTTGGTTCATTCTGAAGGGAAAGCAATTACACTTGCGACACGCATTTACTCGATGCTATATGGCATTATGTAAAATGTATGATTGGAGATAAAGATGAATGGTAATGCAAAAATAGTATCAACGATGTTGGGATATGAAGACCACGGTATATTGACATGTTGGTTATCCCTTGTTTCTGATGGATTGAGACAAGGATTTGGTGGCTATTATCTTGATGATTATGATGCTGTTGGGAATAAAAGAATAGCGTCATTTCAGTGTGGGTTTTTTATTCAACGAATACTTGAAACTGTTGGTGTTGAAAAATGGGAAGATTTGGTTGATAAATTTGTAAGGGTTGATGGGGAAAAATTTGGTGATATTTATGGCATAGGACACATCACAGAAAACAAATGGTTCTATCCCAAAAAAGAAATGACTTGGATTCACGATAAGGAGACAGGATAATGGAATGGATGTCAGACTTTTATCGTGGCGTTTGTATCGGTTTATTTGTCGGTTGTTTTCTCGGATGGATTATAATTTGCTTCATCATTGATTGGAACAAGTGGAGAAATAGGATATGAATAAATCAAACTGGAAAGGTGATGAGAGACGTATTGCTAAACTATTTGGCACTCCCTGTTCGGCTATTCAGGGGGTATAATAATTGAAATTTACCCTGTTTCCGCTTCAAATTGAGGCATTGTAGAGCAAAGGACGAGAAAATGAATAATATATCGAAAACTATTGGATGGGCGGACTGGTCATGGAATCCTATTACTGGGTGTCTCAATAATTGTTTTTACTGTTATGCAAAAGCAATGTTCAATCGCTTTAATAAATCGTTCAAACCACAATTCCACCCTGAACGTCTCGATGAACCCATGAGATTCAAAAAACCATCTCGTATATTTGTTGGAAGTGTTACTGATATGTTTGCCGATTGGATGCCTGAAGAAAATGTTCATAAAACTTTAGAAATAGTCAAACAGTGTCCACAACACACATTTTTGTTTTTAACTAAAAGCCCTAATAATTACCATCATTTCAAATTTCCTGATAATTGTTGGTGTGGCGCAACCTACACAGGAGAAAAACCAAACAACTATCCAATTTACAGAAAAGTTCAAAATCTGTTTTGGTCATTTGAGCCGATTATTGAACCGTTAGATGATTACTGGTTTAATGGTTGGGATAAATGGATAATTATTGGAGCAATGACCGGGAAATTTGCAAAGCATTATCCTGTGGCAAAAGAAACGATAGAAAAAATCATCGAAGCAACGAGACATTACAATAAACCACTATTTATGAAGTCAAATCTTAAGCCATATTGGAATGGTGAATTGATACAGGAATATCCGGGATGACTGAACAACACTGTTTCATCCATAACACTTTACCCGGACTCAATGAAATCCTCTATATCAAGCATGGGAAGTTCGGACATTTTGGTTATCAGCGCATGAAACGTGACTGCGAGGAGAGGATAGGACTTTGTCTCGCCATATCGCATATCAAACCTGTTAAGAGAGCGTGGATAGACTTTGAATGGATTGAGAAGAACCGCAGGCGTGATCCTGACAATATCACCGCGGGAGGCAGGAAGTTCATTCTCGATACTCTTGTCTGGGCAGGAATACTGAAAGACGATGGATGGGATGAAGTTGCTGGCTGGACTGATAAGTTTACGGTGAATAAAGATAATCCGGGAATTAAACTCACAATCAAGGAGAAATGACATGGACACAGAAAGAGTAAGGCGAGCGTTTGACAACTTTATCTATGTACTGGAAATTGAGAGGGCAGAGGCAATGAAAGAGAATGAACCCAAGCAACATATCGCCTTTGCTCTCCTCGAAATTGAGGGTTGGGGAAGGCGGGTAAAGTGTATTGAGAGACCTGTTGGAATGAGTTCACTCAAAATTGGAGTGATGTATGAATGGTATTTAGATGACAGTATACGTTCTGTGACTCCCGCGGATGTAATTCTAATTACAAAAGCCGTTCACGACTTCAACGTAGAGCATGGGACTGGGGATAAGACAACGAAGAGCGCGTGGGCGGACTTTCTTGACATGCGGTACTATGCTAATACTGGGGCAACATCACCCAAACCGCTTGTTAGGATAATTGAATAGGAGGGAATTATGACTGAATTATGGAAGATGAATGGGAAAAGTATTACAAGATGGGCGTTAGAAACACATGATGAGACTTGCTACTCAAAAGCAAATGGTCATTACCATTTGGATTCGGAAGCAACTGATAATGGAGGCAATAGATACTGGATTGTTGAAACTACGGCGGAAGGTGCTGAGGTTGGAAGGATGAATCTTGACTTTATTGTCTTCTTTGACTGGGAGTCCCCATGCAACAAGAAATAACAGTAACCGCAACGATACGGTACAACGGGAAATGGTGCGGAGAATTGTGTTGTTGTACTTATCAATCTCTTATACCAAACAAATGTGAGATATACCAAGAATATCTTCGCACAGAATGGGATGAAAGCCATCAGATAAACAGGTGTATTAGGTGTTCCGCTTGCAAGGAGGCGACAGGTGAATGAGAAAGAACTACATCCTGATAGCAATAATATACAGTGTCCATTTTGTGGTGAAGATGATTTTGATTTGATTGGATTGAAGGGGCATTTAGCATGTGGGGTCTGTGCGAAGATATTCTTGGTATATCTCACATTTGTATTGTGCCGTGTACAACAACACCGAAACACGGTTAAGGTTATTTAAGGAGGCAAAACATGGCGACTGAGGACATAAAGAGGTTAAGGTGGGATGGTGAAGTAGTTGGGTATCTTAGACTTAATGAGATAATAACATACTCAGATAATATGGAGGACTGGACATATATAGGGAGTTATACCGCTGAATGTTGTCATAAAGCCGATGAACCTGACGACTCCCGATTTATAGACGTTATGCCCCAATGGGACTCTTTCGACCACTCTCTCAAGCAAGGTGATGAGTGGTTCTTTGAGGGGGATGAGGTAAAATGTGGCTATGAAGATGTGATGTTTTATCATGGTATACTGCGACACAGATGGAATGGTTGGTATATAGATAGGGGAGATGTTAAAAATGAAGGCATGATTGATTGTAATGATACTCTCACCCTTATAAAGCGAGGAGCATAACATGTCAAAGCAAGGTGATATTGTTATGGGGGAAGTCGGTAAATTAATAAACGCAACAACAGATTTCTACAAAAGAATGCTGTATAAACTTATTAAGAAGTATTTTTGTGATGGTTACTTTGGTTGGGATGAAAGCGAGAATATAGGTATAATGGAGGAAGAAATTTACAGGCAGATTAAAAAACGAGATTGGATAGATGTGGCTAATTATGCTATGATGCTTGATTATTATGATAGTAGGTCATGACGTAATGGATGATAAGGAGTTGCCATTAGTACCCTGAAGTGGAACTATCAGACAAAATGTTACCAGATATTAACATGTGTTAACAAAGAGGGGAGAGGTTAACATGGAACTGTATTGCAAGAAACCAGTGGTTGTAGAAGCAATCCAATGGACAGGAGACAATTTAAAAGAAATTATATCTTTTACTGGGCTTAATGACTCCGCCAAACGGTGGACATGGGAAGAATATGAACAAGTAGTTGCCAAAGAGGGATTGAAAATCTTTACTCTTGAGGGTTCGCTCATAGCACCAATTGGTTGGTGGATAATCAAAGGTATCAAGGGTGAATTTTATCCGTGCGACCCAGACATCTTTGAAATGACTTATAAGAAAGTGGGTGAATGATGGCACAGACAGAACTACATTTTCGGTTAGTGAAAGATGGGGAGATAATTACATTCGGAGTCAAAACAGACTTTGATTGTTGTATCGAAGCTTCTGACGACACGGAAGAATATTACTTACCCGTCTTTGACTCTATCGAATTACGTTCACCCTATCAAGATGGGTTTGAGGAGTGGTTATATGACGGCGATAGGATAGTAACAAAGCATCAAGGGGGAATAAAGGAGTACGGAACTATTGAATATGACGATGTAAAATGGCAAATACGTCATGATGATGGGAGGGTGTTTTCTATGGGTAATTATACTTTAATTTATACTGAGCGAATCGGTACGATTCACGATAAGGAGACAACATGAAAAGAGTTGTGTTTAGATTATCAATGCCAAATAATAATTCATGGGATGGGAAATGGTCTGGTAGCGGTAGAAATTATACAATAACAAAAAACCTCTCCGAGAACACCATTAAGTTTCTTGAATTAGAAAAAGGCGAACAAAAATGGTATCATAACTTTGGTGATGGATGGACTGCATGTATTACTGCAAGAATAGTCTCGAAAGGAGAACGATTGCCAAAATCAGCGGGGTTTTGTGGTTATAACTGGATGGTTACAAATATTCTATGTTATAATCAGACAACAAGGGAATGATAAGGAGTTGCCATTAGTACCCTGAAGTGGAACTATCAGACAAAATGTTACCAGATATTAACATCTGTTAACAAAATGGAAAGAGGTTAACATGAAAGTATACTGTAACAGTTGTAATATTATAATTGATGATGATGAACTGGAAGAACCATTTGGATTTTCTGGATGTGAACCGTCTTGCCCTTGTTGTGGCGGGAGTGATTTTTCAGATACGGAAAGTGGTGAAGAAGATGGAAAGTGAAAGCATTATAGCAATTGTAGATTTAATTGAAGATAGTGAATTTCCAGCGAGGAGAAATATATCTGATTATATCTCTTCTCTGTTGAAGGAACTAAATGTCGAAGATAGGTTAATAAGGGACGTTGAGAGTACTTTTGACGATGAATATGAAAAGAGAGGAGAACAAAAATGCTTTTCTCAAAGCCAGTGGTTATCAAGAATATCAAACATGTATTTATGTAAAGATTGTAGAAAAGCAAATAAGGGAATACTGGATATGTTAGAATTATTTTAACCAAAATTTTGCGAGGAACAATTATGAAAAAGAATATATATGAAAACTATAGGGTTGTCATACCGATTGAAGATGGGCGTTGGACACAAAAGACTGCTACTGAATTTAAGATGGATGCTGAAAAACTTATTGCTTCAATTAAAAAGCATTGTGATGTAGTTGGACAATATGAGTGTGATGTGAGAGAAATATGCGAGTTCTGTGGTTCTGATTGGAAGAGTTCTATCAATGAAGAGGGTTGCCCAATTTGTTGTAATGAAGCATTGCAAGAGTGGGAAGCATTTGCACAGAAACGAGGATAACCATGTTCACAGTAGAACTCAAAGTCAACGGTAAGGTCATTGAGGAGTTGAGTGCGATTAATAAGGGGCATCCAAAGAATTGTGATTACCGTGCCATGTATAGTCTTGGCGCAGATGCAATACGGAAATACAGGAACTACAAGCTCTCAACAGGCAAGACTATACAACACTGCCGTAGTGATGGTGCTATTGTCCTTGCCATCAAGATGTTGGAGACAATAAAATGATAATGGGGCTGGGTGATGGGCTTGCTTAATCTTATCCGACTTCTGCTCCGCTGAATGGCAAGAGGTGAGATGACGGATGTTGAAACCATGACGATGGTAGACCGCAACGTGCAAGTCTCGGAGCCTGCCAGCCCCTTAAAGAAAGGATGAAAGAAGATGAGTGAAGAAGGATGGATTGGAGTAGACCTCGATGGGACTTTGGCGTATTATGATGAGTGGCGAGGTGAAGAACATATTGGTGAACCCATTATACCCATGTTTAATAGGATTATAATGTGGCTATCGCAAGGTATTAATGTTAAAATTTTTACCGCAAGGGCTGTTCTTGGAGAACGACAAGTTAAAATAATTCAGGATTGGTGTGTCGCTTATGGTCTTCCCCCTCTTGAAGTTACTGCAACCAAAGATTTTACGATGATAGAATTATGGGATGATAGATGTATACAGGTTACTGCAAACACAGGCGAAAGGACACGCCATGAAATACAGAACCAAACAGATTGAGGTGGAAAGATGAAAACCTATTATGATGATGACTTAGTTGAATGTGTTGATTGTGGTAATTTAATCCCGCCATCTTCTCAACGATGTGTTCGCTGTAAAGCGTATAAGAGGGAACAAGAGTTATTAGATAAACAAGAACAATTTGACCGTGAATTTGAGGAGATAAAAGATGAAGGGAAAGGAGGAAAGGAATGAACATTGATATGTATATCTGGGAAACTCCTGCAATGATTTGGGATGCGTTTATCCATAATCACATTGCATGGATTACTCTCGGTGGTGGCCTC
>Ga0265297_10003801_pt1 | contig 26323 bp, 30 predicted proteins | sample Munlanlwell13791_FD_192502 | JGI IMG/M metagenome (GOLD analysis project Ga0265297, IMG submission 192502) | Leachate microbial communities from a municipal landfill in Southern Ontario, Canada - Leachate well 137-91 | ecosystem: Engineered > Solid waste > Landfill > Unclassified | place...
TTTTTTGAAAAGTCCAAGGAGAAACCGTGCAACAGCAACGCTTTGACCTTCCTCCGCGGCTTTTTATTTATTTCAAACCGAAAATCAGGGTGGTGCAAGCGCAGAAAAGCTTGGATAAAAAATTTGTTCCTACGGGCGAACTTTGGCTTTGCGAAATCAAAACCGGCAACGGTATTGTTTATAAATTTCAAAGAGATAAGGTCTATTTTTTCGGAGAGACGTACGTGGAGCTTCCGTCCGGCTACTATTGGTCCGGTTTTACAAAACCCGATAAAACTCAAGCCGAAAGAATCGCTTTCACTTTTTCCCCCATTCAAGGGCCCGAAAAATCAAATCCTTTGTTCTTTTACGAAGACCATATCAGCCGTATCCAAGACCTGGCGAATTCCAGCTACATTTATCAGCATCTGGACCCCAATCCCTCGAAATGAGGGATTTTTTATTTTTTGCCTTGACAATTTCTAATCTTTGTGATATATTTTTACTCCAGAAGTAAAAAACCACTGGCAGCAGGCATCTTGGGGACCGCAGATATTTTAGAGGCCCTGCGGGTCCTAAAATAGTCTGCGCCATCCTAACCTCTAAGGAGGACAAGATGCTGCAACCGGCGCTTTACGAAATCAAAGCCATCCCTTATCCGGGTAATCTGCCAAACATCCTCAAGGAAGCGGAAGAAGAACCGGACGAGGAAGTTGAAGCCGTTGTCGAAACCGATATTCTTGAAGAAGAAATAGAGCTTTTCGACGAAGATCTGGAAATACTTCCGGAACCCCAAGAAGGCCCAAGACAAAGAGTCATTTTAAGACCGGAATACGTATTCAGCATTTCCAATACCGGGCTTCTGGGAATTCATCAGGCAGACGAGTCGCCTGATTGGCCGATTTGCTCATTAGCAATTATAGAAGATTGTTTGGCCGGAGATTTTGATCTGGATCTTCCAGACGGATATGCCTATTATCAGACAGAACTCCGCAAAGGAGTCTATGTTCTGCATTTCATGCACATCCTAAAACAAAAATCCATATTCATACCCAAACATCTAATACTCCGCGTGGAAAGCCTTTCCAAAAATATCATCATCTGGAAAGCCTGATGACGCACCCCCGCCCACAAAAGGCGGGTTTTTTATTTCTTTTCGTCGCCATCAACTTCTTCAGCATCGGCGTCCTTTATATTATCATCTTTTTTCTTATCGCCATCAGAAGAATCTTTTTTCGGTTCTTCTTTTTTCTGGTACATAGCTGTGCCAACTCTCTGCGCAACAGCAGACAGTTCATCCATTGCCTTTTTAATGGCTGCCGCATCTCCCGCGTCTTTCACTTTTTTCAAAGCATCAACTTTTTCCTGCAATTCTTTTTTGTCGGCATCGCTCATTTTGTCGCCATTTTCTTTTATTAATTTCTCAGTTGAATAGACAACAGTGTCGGCGGTATTTTTCAATTCAATCGCCTCTTTCTTTTTTTTATCCTCTTCAGCGTGGAGCTCCGCGTCGCGTTTCATTTTATCAATTTCGTCTTTAGATAAGCCGGATGACGCGGTAATGGTAATTTTTTGTTCCTTGCCGGTCGCTTTGTCGGTTGCGGAAACGTTCAAGATGCCATTGGCGTCAATATCAAATTTGACCGAAACCTGCGGAATGCCGCGCGGGGCCGGCGGAATGCCGTCCAACATAAAGCGTCCCAGCGTTTTATTGTCACCCGCCATTTCACGTTCACCCTGAAGCACGTGGATTTCAACAGAAGTCTGATTATCGCCCGCGGTTGAAAAAACCTGTTCGCGCGAAGTGGGAACCGTTGTGTTCCTTTCAATTAATTTGGTCATAACTCCGCCCAAAGTCTCAATGCCAAGCGACAATGGAGTAACATCCAAAAGTAAAACGTCTTTTACATCCCCCTGGAGCACACCGGCTTGGACTGCCGCTCCCAACGCCACCACCTCATCCGGGTTCACGCTGATATTCGGCTTTTTGCCAAAAAATTCTTCCACTTTTTTCAAAACCAAAGGCATTCTGGTCATACCGCCGACCATTACAATTTCTTGTATATCGGATTTTTTAAGTCCGGCATCATCTAAAGCTCTTTGGCATGGAGTAAAAGTATTTTCCACCAAATCCATCACCAATTCTTCAAGTTTGGCGCGAGTAAATTTTATTACCAAATGTTTTGGACCGTTGGCATCGGAGCTGATAAACGGCTGATTAATCTCTGTTTCTACCGCTGTGGATAATTCAATCTTGGCTTTTTCTGCCGCTTCTTTGATTCTTTGCAGGGCCAACTTGTCCTTGCCGAGATCTATTCCCTCTTCTTTTTTAAATTCCGCCAAAATCCATTGAATTATTCTCTGGTCAAAATCATCGCCGCCCAAATGGGTGTCGCCATTCGTAGCTTTTACCTCAACAGTATCTTTAGAAATATCCAAAACAGAAACATCAAAAGTTCCTCCGCCCAAATCATAAACGACAATCTGCTGGCCGGATTTTTTATCAAATCCGTAGGCTAAAGCGGCGGCAGTCGGTTCATTGATGATGCGGCGAACTTTCAAACCCGCTATTTCACCCGCGTCTTTAGTCGCCTGCCTTTGGCTGTCGTCAAAATAAGCAGGAACCGTTATAACCGCTTCTTCAATCTTTTCGCCCAATTTTTCTTCGGCGTCATTTTTTAATTTCTGCAAAATCATTGCGGAAACTTCCTGCGGAGTATACTCTTTTCCGCCCAATTTTACTTTTACGCCTCCGTTGCCTTTTATAATTTCGTAAGGCAAAAGCTTTAAATCGCGCTGGACTTCATCATCCTCAAACCGGCGCCCGATTAAGCGCTTGATTGAATAAATGGTGTTGTCGGGGTTTGTTACCGACTGGCGTTTTGCCAGCTGGCCAACCAGCCTCTCGTTATTTTTTGAGATTGCGACAATAGAAGGGGTCGTCCTAGCTCCTTCTTTATTTTCTATTACTTTTGGCACTCCGCCCTCCATCACAGCCATACAGCTGTTCGTTGTACCAAGGTCTATACCTAATATCTTCGGCATACAGTTTAATTACGAATTATTAATTATTAATCACGAATTTCTAATTTTTGTGTCATTCCGGACTCAATCCGGAATCCAGAATTTCTGGATCCTGAACCAAGTTCAGGATGACAGCCTTGACAAAATGCCAATTTTGTGGTAAACTTCCAATAAGAAAGGATGGAAATACATGAAAAACAAGACGATGCAGTATATTGAGGAGGCTAGGAACAGGAACATTGTAACTTTTAAAGAATTCCTCGCCGCGCTCCATATCGGGGATGACGCTGAAGTCGTCCCGCTTCTGCGCGAATGCTGGAATCGCGCTGTGCAGGCAACTGCGAGAGCGCATGGATGCACCAGCTCTACCTCCCGCAAAATCACCTCTATGCTTCTCAGTAAATAGCAACTCTCTTTTTTACTGGACCTTCGGGTCCTTTTTTATTTTTTATTCCTCCTCCACCTTAATCTTAATCGCTTTCTTTACCTCTTTTTCCTTTGCCTTCGGCGCGGTGATTTTTAAAATTCCGTTCTTAAAAACCGCTTCAACTTTGTCCTCCAAAACTTCTGCCGGAAGGCGAACGCTGCGGTGAAAGCTGCCGTGGCGAACTTCTTTCCTATAATAATTCTTTTCATCAACTTCGCTTTCAGCCTTTTCCTCGCCTGATAAAGTTAAAATTCCATCTCGGACTTCCACTTTTACATTCTTCGGATCAATTCCCGGCAAGGGAGATTCAACAACCACCTTGCCGTCTTTTTCGTAAACATCCATAGCCGGCATCATTGATTTTGCTTCGCCTAAAAAATCCTCAAACGGATCTTCCATAAAAAATGGATTCCAACGAATTAATGACATAATTTTCAATTACGAGTTTCAGTGATGAATTACGAGTAAATACGCATTGTATTTATTCGTAACTCGTAATTCGTAATTCTTAATTGTTAACTATTTAATTCTGGATCCCCGAATATTCGCCTCATTTCATTCGGCGGGTCGGGGATGACAAATGTATTTTATCCTATTATTACTCTTGCCGCTCTTATAACCCTTTCTTCCTTTTTATAACCATCCAAAACTACCTTTATTATCTCGTTTCCTTCACCTTGTTTCTCTACAGCCTCGGCAAAAGCGGGATTAAACTCTTTGCCAAGCAGATCAATCTTTTGAACACCAAAATTGTTCAATATGTCTTCAAACTGTTTTATGACGTGCTCCACTCCCTTGCACCAACCTGTTTTCTTTTCTTCTCCATTCGCGCAGCTTATAGCCTGTTTTAAATTATCCAAAACTGGCAAAACCTCCAAAATAACCGCCTCCTCAACTATTTCACGGAGCGCGGATTTTTCCTGGGCGATTGTTTTCTCCCTATTTATATAATCGGCTTTGGATCTTTTCCATCCGTCCAAATATTCATTAGCCTTTTTCTCCCAGTCAATCGCCTCCTCTTGTTTGTCTTGTTTTTCTTCTTCTCCCATATTATTCATTTAATAAATCTTTAATAAAATTTAAAATGCTGGCGTTTTCATCATAATCCATCCTTAATAAGCCTAAAACAACAATCAGGTTATTGTCCACTTTTGCTAAAATTGAAGCGCAGGAAGAACCAAAGGGATTTTGTTCGCCTAAAAGGATATGAAGTTTTTCGTCGCTTATTTTATGGTAAGCGGAATGCATTATATCGTTCATCTTATCAATCAAGTTTCCAAAGTTAAAAGAATAATCCGCCATTTCCGGTTTTGTAAAAAGATTGGAAAATCCGGTGTAATAAATATCATTGGCTCCAAAAGCCACAATCACAGTCTCGTTAGAGATGGAGGCGATTTCTTTCGCCAATGTTTTATAAAGTTCTTTATTTTTTAACTTATAATTCTTTTTAATGCTTTTTAATGCTTTTACGGCATTATTATTTAACGGATGCACTTCCATTAAATTATCAACATAAAATTGAAAACCGGAAGTTGAAGGCACGCGGCCGGCGGAAGTATGCGGCTGGTTTAAAAGCCCATATTCCTCAAGCTGCGCCAGCTCATTTCTGATTGTTGCGGAACTTACCTCCAGGCCGGTTTTGGAAACCAAAAAATTAGAACCCACCGGCATACCCGTTTTTATGTGTTCTTTTACAAGATTTTTAAAAATTTTCTTTTTTCTGGAAGTAATTTCCATATTTTATTTTAGCACTCATATGATATGATTGCTAATACATATGATACCATAGCAAATTGGCTTGTCAAGAGTTTTTATGTTAAGATTATCTTGCGCTGAAACAGGGGCCAAAAATGCGCAACAAACTCCCTAATATTGAAAATCTGGACAAAAGCAAACCGATTTTTACCGAAGAAATTACAGGAGAAGATGAAAAAATCGAAGAAGTATCAGCCGAGGGAGATCCCCTTCGGGCAGTCAGGCATTATGCAAGTTGGCTAAAACTTCATAAAGATAAAATCGTTCTCATAGACAGGCTTTTCTATTACGAATTCGGATATCATCGGGTTATCGTGATATATCAAAAAAAAGAAGATAAAGGAGGAGAGAGAAAAAAGAAGCCAATCGGCTTTTAAAAAATCCCGCGCATACGGGATTATTTTTTTAGAATTATGACCGAGTTTTTTCCTTTTTGGAAAGCAAGGACTTTGAACCCGAATTCTTTGGCTAAGCCGATAAGCTCTTTTTTCTTAAAATGATGATAATACCGATTTTGTTTTTGGAACGGAATCCAAAAATCACCCGCATCCAAGCCGGCGTGTTCGAAATAAAAATCAAAGATTGATAATTTATATTTTCTGATTAGCTTAATTTGGAATAAATTCCAATTGGTTAAAAACACAATTCCCCCCGGCTTTAAGACGCGAAAAATTTCTTTTAAAACCCTCTCTCGCAATTCTTGTCCGGGTATATGATGGAGAAAAGCGATTCCCGCAACAACATCAAACGCCTTTGCTTCAAAGGGCAAATTAAAGACATCCGCAGTTTTAAATTTTCCTCCGGAATTATTTTTTTTGGCGATTTTTATCAATTCCTCGGATTGATCTACCCCGACATACTCGTAATTCGTCACCCGCAACTCATTATTTAAATATTTATAGAGCCTTCCGTTGCCGCACCCGATATCCAAAACGCTATCCCCTTCCTTAACATATTTGGCAAGCTCTTCAAATTCCGGCCAGGCGTACTGGCGCGTTGTATCAAAATCATCCGCTATTGCGTCATAGCTCTTTTTATTTTCTTCAATGATTTTTTTAGCCTTATCAATTTTCATAGTTCTGGCCTTGATTAAAATAGATTTTAATGTTATATTTAAGCCGTTATGAGTTTGGAACAAAAAATAATTTTACAGGCAATCAGCCAAAAAATCAATAATAAATCGGATTTTGACCGTTTGAGACAAACGGTTGCTTCGGCGTCCGGAAAAAAACAACCCCCAAACCAATCCATATTAAAAGAATACCGCAAATTGGTGGAAAAGAAAAAAATTAAGGGAGAAGAAGCCTTTGAAAAAATTTTAAAAACCCGCGATATCCGCACGCTTTCCGGCGTGGCGGTAATCACGGTTTTAACAAAGCCGTGGCCCTGCCCGGGCGGATGCGTTTATTGTCCCAACGACCCCAGGATGCCAAAAAGTTATCTTCCGAAAGAACCGGCCGCGGCTCGCGCTTTAATGCTAAAATTTAATCCTTATACTCAAGTTAAAAAAAGAATTGAGGCCCTTGAAGCAAACGGCCACGTTGCCGATAAAATAGAGTTAATTGTAAAAGGCGGAACTTGGTCTGCGTATCCGCAAAAATACCAAGATTGGTTTATAAAAAGATGCTTTGACGCGGCGAATGGCCGCGCGGCAAAAAAATTATCCGAAGCGCAAAAAATAAACGAGAGGGCAAAACACCGAATCGTCGGTTTAACGCTGGAAACCCGTCCGGACCATATAACTTTGCAAGAAATTTTACAACTTCGCAAACTGGGTTGTACCAGAATTGAATTAGGCGTGCAGACGATTGACGATAAAATTTTAAAATTAGTCAGCCGCGGACACGCGGCGCAAGATGTCGCAGATGCAACTGCGCTCCTCCGGAACGCCGGATTTAAAGTTGACTACCACCTGATGCCGGCCCTTCCGGGCGTTTCAATAAAAAAAGATTTGGAAAATTTTAAAGAAATATTTAAAAATCCCGCCTATTGCCCGGATATGATTAAAATTTATCCCTGCTCCGTAATTCCGGGAACAATTTTGCACAAATGGTGGAAAGAAGGCAAATACAAGCCAATATCGGAAAAATCCTTGGCGGAGTTGATCATAAAAATGAAAGAAACGGTGCCGCCGTACGTGCGCATTTCTCGCGTTATTCGCGATATTCCTGCGGAAAATATTTCTGCGGGAAGCAAAATAACTAATTTACGCGAATACATTGCCAAAGAAATGGAAAGGCGCGGAACAAAATGCCGCTGTATCCGCTGCCGCGAAATCGGGCACAGGAAAGAATTGCAGATTTTAAATTTTAAATTGCAGATTTTAAAATACAAAACACTCGGGGGAATAGAATATTTCTTGTCAATAGAAAACAAAAACGCACTTTTTGCTTTTTGCAGATTAAGGCTTCCGAAAGAAAAAAATAATTTCTTGCCGGAAATTTCCAATGCCGCCTTAATCCGCGAACTTCACACTTACGGACACCTTGTTCCAGTTGATACCAAAATCTCCGGCGCTTCCCAACACACCGGCTTCGGAAAAACATTAATGAAAGAGGCGGAAAAAATCGCAAAAAAATCAGGCTATGCCAAAATGGCTGTCATTTCCGGCATTGGCGTGCGCGAATATTATAAAAAGCTGGGGTATAGACTAAAAGGAACGTACATGGTAAAAAATTTGTAGGAGGTTAAATGAGACAACTTATCATTGAAAACCGGCTGCTTATTCCGATCTTTGTCCAAGTAAAGGTGAAGGAGCTCAACCCTGCACTGGCAATTCACGCGGCCTTATTCTTTAATAGCCCAGATGGGGCGACTGAACTTGATACGCGTAAAATTGAGACGATGGAGCAAGTAATTTTTGACTTGCCGGACGAAACCCAAGAAGTAGAGCTTGATCCCGGGTTATTGGCAGAGCGAGTAAACTTTGAAGGATACGAAGACTCGGAAGTATTCTTTTTACGGCTTGCAAGCATAAAAAATTGCCTGAATTAATCCCGCCTCGCATCGGGATTTTTTATTTGACCAAATGCATATGCTTCTGTAATATTTCAGCAGTACTATAAAAAATAAGGAGAAAAGTGAAAAAGTCCCTTAAAGATATTCAGAACTGCTTAGTGTCCAAAAAAACACCTGATGAAGCCGCCAGGCGGCGATGTAACGATCCGGCAATGGATCAGGACTTGGAAATTATAGAACTTGGGTCTCCATACGGAGTTGATGCCTATACAAAAATTTTGAATTCAAAAGCCATCAGGCGTTTATACTCAAAAACCCAGGTTATCTCAACTTCCGCAAACGCGCATATACGGACGCGCGCGACACATACCTTTGAGGTCACTGCAACAAACTCGTTAATCGCCAGAACTTTGGGCTTAAATGAGGGGTTGTGTATCGCAATGGCCATGGGACATGATTTGGGGCATACGCCATTCGGCCATCAGGGAGAAAAAATTATTGGAAAATTTATCGGTCGCGAATTTAAGCACCAGGTTATGAGCGTGATTATTTGCCAACACATTGAACGCAGCGGCCGGGGGCTAAACCTCACCTGGCAAACACTGGAAGGCATTTTAAACCATTCAAGAAGCAACAAAACTCTTGAACCGGGTAAAAACGTAAGCCAAGAATCAAATGCGGTTATGTGCGCGGACAAAATTAGTTATATTTGTTCCGATTTTAATGATATATTTGTACGTACCAATCTTCTTTATTTGGATGATTTTCCGGAACTAAAACGGCTGATTAACCAATGCGGCGCAAATCAAAGGGCAAGAATGCTTTTCTTTGTTCGGGCTCTCTGCTACGAATCGGCCGAGAAAGGGTCGGTTGAATTCAAAGATTCGTCTGAGGCTAAAATATTTGAAGAGATAAAAAAGATTATGTATGCTTCCGTTTATCCGGTAGTAAATTATGTTGAAGCGGAACAGACTTTAATTCGAGTGTATGAAATTTTGAACGAATACGAGAGTTTGAAAAGCTCAACTATCTCCCCCGCTATGATTTTAGCCCTTATGACCGATGCCGATATCGTTAATCTCATAAATCGGTTGGATGCGGAGCTTACTTGCGGTTTTCTGAATGCGAGGCGCAAGACAGCAATTGTAAAAGAAATTTTAAACAGAAGCTCCGTCTCGGATATATTGAAAAACGCTAGGATAATGGGCAAGCAGATTGATTTCGCCAATCCGGATATGGATTGGTAAGATCCAGTTTTACAGCTGGATTTTTTTATTGAATTAAAAGCTAAAAAATGCTAAGATTAAATATAATTAAATTCAAAACCTATGCAAAACCTAAAAAAACAAGATTCAAAAATTTACGAAGCTATTAATAATGAAGTCCGCCGCCAGCAAGAAGGGCTGGAGATGATTGCCTCTGAAAACATCGTCTCTCCCGCAGTTTTGGAAGCGCTGGGCACGCCTTTGACTAATAAATATTCCGAGGGGTACCCGGGAAAACGTTATTACGGCGGCAATGAATTTATTGATATTTGCGAAAATCTGGCAATAGAACGGGCGAAAAAATTATTCAATGCCGAACACGCAAACGTTCAGCCGCACGCCGGCTCGCAAGCAAATATGGCGGCATATTTTGCTATGATGGAACCCGGCGACAAACTAATGGCTTTAAGTTTGCAAAACGGCGGACATCTGACGCACGGATCGCCGGTAAATTTTTCCGGAAAACTTTACAACATAATCCCCTACGGCGTCCGGCCCGACAATCACTTGATTGATATGGATGAAGTTCGCCGCATTGCAAAAAAAGAAAAGCCGCGCGTTATTTTGGCCGGATACACCGCTTATCCCCGGCTCATTGATTTTAAAACTTTTTTCGAAATCGCCGAGGAAGTCGGTGCATATTTTATGGTGGATATGGCGCATATCGCAGGACTCATTGCCGCCGGAGTTCATCCGGACCCTGTACCGTATGCGGATGTAATTACAACTACCACGCACAAAACTCTGCGCGGCCCCCGGGGAGCTATGATTTTGTGCAAAACCGCCGACAGATTGCGTCCGAATGACAAGAAGAATATGGCGCAAAAAATAGATAGCGCTGTTTTTCCCGGGATGCAGGGCGGTCCTCTGGATCATGTAATAGCGGCTAAAGCCGTGGCTTTCGGTGAAGCGCTGGAACCGGAATTTAAAGAATATGGCAAGCAGATAGTCTCTAACGCCAAAAAAATGGCGCAAACTTTCCAAGAAGAAGGCATACCAATGGTTTCCGGCGGAACCGATAATCATTTGATACTTTTAGATTTGACGGAGCTGGGAGTTTCCGGAAAAGAAGCGGAATCGCTTTTAGACTCTGTTGGAATTTACACTAACCGCAACACCGTACCTAATGAAACCCGCTCACCGTTTGACCCATCGGGCTTACGACTAGGTACGCCAGCGGTTACGACGCGCGGATTAAAAGAAGATGATTGCGAAGTTCTGGCGCGCGCGATGTCTTCACTCTTAAAAAATCCAAAAGACGCCTCAATAAAGTCCACCGCAAAAAAAGTTGTAAAAGAACTGACGGAAAAATATCCGATATACGAAAACTAAATTACTTACCAAAATCCTCCCATCTGGGAGGATTTTTTTTATCTCCGCAAAATTACTGTATGATATCGAGTGTCTTACAGTATGGAGAGCTTGATTTTTAGCGGAATTTGAGGTATTCTTTTAAATATGAAACTGGTAGACGGCCAAAAATTGGCTAAAAAAATAGAGGCGCGGCTAAAAAGATCCAAAAACAAAGGAGGCTTGGGCGTCATTTTAGTCGGCCAAAATCCGGAAAGCCATTTATATGTAAAATTAAAAGAACGCGCCGCCTCTCGCGCCGGAATTTATTTTGAAAAACATTTATATCCTGAAAAAGCCAAGGAAAATGAAATTCTAAAAAAAATAAAAGAACTTAACATAAACAAAAAAATAACCGGCATCATTGTACAGCTTCCGCTTCCAAAAAATCTAAATACCGACAAAATTATAAAAACAATTAATCCTGAAAAGGACGCAGACGGGTATCACCCGGAAAATATTAAAAAATTTCAAAATGGCATTTTTCCCTTTTTACCGCCTGTTTTGGGCGCAGTGGCAGAAATTTTAAATTCTGTAAAATCCAACTGGAAAAAGAAAAAAATAATTTTAGTGTCCAACAGTAAAATCTTCCCTCTCCCCTTTAAGTCATTCTTTGGCAAAAACTTATCGGTTTGCAAATTCAGAGACATTAAAGAATATTTGCCAAAAGCCGATATAATTATCACTGCAATCGGAAAAAAACAATATTTGAAATCAGGCTTCATTAAAAAAGGCGCGGGAATTATAGATGTGGGAATAAAACGTGAAAATAAAAAAATTTATGGCGATGCCGATCCCGTATCGCTCGCCAAAAAAGCCGCTTGGCTCACACCCGTTCCGGGCGGAGTTGGCCCCCTGACCGTCGCCTGCCTTCTAAATAATACAATAAAAAAATAATCCCCGTTTGGGGATTTTTTATTTAATCTTCCTTTTCATCCTCATCGTTAATGGCTAGCCCGCCAGATTTTTTTTCTTTCCTATCATCTTTCCATGGTCGGAATTCTTCCGTGCTACAATAAGCCTTGTCCGCAATTCTTTGGTAGAAAGCCTGTAGCTTGCGGAAAATATATTTAAACAATTTTTTGATTGGATCGTTAATTATCGTCCAAATGCACGACCATGGCCAATGGACCATCCAAATCATAATTCGCCTTTTGAATTTTTTTGCTTCCGGCTTACGATTCAAAGACATCTCTGATTCACAGCAATGTATCTTGTTCGATAAACTATCCAGCTTCCTCATCGTAATCCATTCCGATCCGCTCTCCCGCTTCTCTCTCTTTTCGTTTTCATATTGCTTAATGAGCTCGACGCGCTCCCTAAAATTTTCATTATAGCGCTGGGCCATCGAAACAACAAAAAAATGCCATTTACAATAAGACCAACAAACGCCAAAGAACACATAGGCGGCAAGCCCTATTAATGACCAAGTGGGATGATGAACAACGAACGCCCAAAGGCTAAAATCTCCCAAATACGCCAAAAGCACAAAAAAGCCTACAACCGAGATGGTTGAAAGTACCGGTTTTTCATATTCCACGGAAGCCAGAATCACAATACCGATTGCGGCGATCAAAATCCAAAAAAGAACGCCTCCAAAAACCAGCATCTCATTCTCCTTTGCCAGTTTCAAAAGGACTCTAACAGGATTATGAAAAATTGTCAATCAAAAAATCACCCGCTTGGGTAACTTCTCTTAATCCTTTCCTCCTATGTGAAAAATGTGCTTATTTCATAAACCATTCCCAGCAAAAATATTACTCCCATAACAACAAGAAACGCGAGTGGCAGGCGCATTTCATACTCGGGTTTTCGTTCCCCGTTCTCCCTTGCCCGTTTATAAATCCAGAGCACTAAAAAAGCCTCAAATCCGGAAAAAACCGCGCCGGAGAAACTGATAATAGTTATAAAATCTTTTGTTCCGAATAAAAATATGGCAAAAGGCACAACGCATGCTAAAAACCACGAAAATACGCCATTTAATTTAAAATCGAAATTAAACTGCTCTTTTGCGTAAAGCGCCAAAGGCAAAAATGATGTCGCTACCGCAAAAAGCCCAAAAGCCGCGCCAACGTACGAAACCCAGCTCCCGAAAATAATTCCTAGGCCGCTAATTCCGTCCTTGGTTATCTCACCCCCCAAACCCACGACCGCAAACGCAAAAGCCGCCATAAGAATAGTGGGAATAAACGATCCCCAAAAGATGGCTTTCTTGGCGCTTTTTTTGTCGCGGGACATTATTTCCAAAACTTCCGGCACCGCCGGCGCCCCCGCTATCGCAAACAATATAACCCCGTAAGGAGCAAAAAATTCCTGCGAATTAAAATTTAAAAAATTGGAAAAATTTAATTTTGTTGCCGCGAGAATCGCCAAAAAAATAACTCCTAAAATTTCCAACACTGTCATTAAAGATTCTGAAAAAATTATTGTTTTTAATCCCACCAAAATAATCCCAGCCATAATAGCAAAAAAAACAACCTGGTAAACCAACGGATTGCCGCCTAAAAACGGTGAAAGCAAGGTGTGTAAAAATTGCCCTCCCATTATTATGTATGCCACGATAACGGCATAAAATCCCAAAGTGGAGGCAACTATCGCTATCCTTTTCCACCATTTCCCCAAATACAGCCCTGCGAGTCCCGCCAGCCGATGCCGAAGCCCCGTCCGCAAAAGCGTCTCCCCGTAAATTAAATGGTTGGAAAAAATTATTATAGAAATCGCTATAAAATATAATATGCCAATCACTGCTCCGGATTTTGCAATCACGTAAGGCAAACCAAAAAGCCCAACGCCGATAACCATGCCGGTCATCATCAAGACAGCCCGAATATAATTTTTAGTCGCTGCTTTCATAGCATTAATATTATAACAAAAAATATATTAATATTGTATGGGAAGAATTATCTCCTCCTTGCCATCCCCCGCCCCTTCTGTATAAAATGTATATACATATGCCAAATAACTCTGACGACAATATCGGCCGAATGCCTCCCCAAAACATAGAAGCGGAGCAATCTCTTTTAGGATCCCTCTTAATAGACAAGGAGGCGATGATTAAAGTTGCCGACTTAGTAAATTCTGATGATTTTTACAAGCAAAACCATGCTTTTATTTTTGAGGCTATGGAGGAGCTTTACGCCAAGCATGAGCCAATAGATATCTTATCTGTAACAAACCGCCTGGAAGAAAAAAAACAAATTGAGTCGGTCGGGGGCAGAAGCTATTTAATGCAACTTTCAAATGTGGTGCCGACCTCATCGCATGTATTTCACTATGCGGGAATTGTCCATAAAAAAGCCACCTTGCGCCGGCTCTTGGAAACAGCGAATGTTATAGGCGAGCTTGTCTTTAACGAAGAAGAAGATTTGGATGTTGTGTTGGACAAAGCGGAAAAGCATCTCTTTGGCGTTGCCCAAAATTCCGGAAAACAGGCCTTTGTGCCGATAAAAAACGTTTTGGAGCAAGCCTTTGACCGCATTGATGAATTGCACCGCGAAAAAGGAAAACTCCGCGGCATTCCGACAAATTTCACCGCTTTAGATAATTTGCTGTCAGGGCTCCAAAAATCAGACTTGGTAATTTTAGCCGCCAGACCTTCGGTTGGAAAATCAGCTTTTGCTATGGATATTGCGAGAAATGCCGCCAAGGCCGGGCATTCAGTCGGTGTTTTTAGCTTGGAAATGTCCAAAGAACAGCTTGTTGACCGCCTTATTTGCGCCGAAGCCAATATTGATATGTGGAAAATGCGGACGGGAAAACTTGCGGAATCGTCAGATGATTTTACCCGCATTGGAAGCGCGCTAGGAACGCTCTCGGAAATTCCTTTATACCTAGACGATACCGCTTCCACTAATATTATGGATATCCGGACAAAAGCGCGCCGCCTTCAGATGGAACGCGGCTTGGATATGATCATTATTGATTACCTTCAGCTTTTGGAATCCAGGAACAGCAAAGGCTCATCAGACAACCGCGTGCAGGAGGTGGCGGAAATAACCCGCGGTTTAAAAGCTGTCGCCCGCGAACTAAATGTTCCGGTACTCGCATTGTCCCAGCTCTCTCGCGCGGTTGAAATGAGCAAACCCGCCATCCCAAAACTTTCTCATTTGCGCGAATCCGGCTCCATTGAGCAAGATGCCGATGTCGTACTTTTTATTTACAGAAAATCGGCCGACAGGAACTATCGGCCGGAAGATTTAGATCCGCAAGACAGAGCTATAGCCGAAATCCATATCGCCAAGCACAGAAACGGCCCAACGGGCGAAATAAAACTTTATTTTGACGAACAACGCGTCTGCTTTAAAAATTTAGAAACAAAAATGTCCGCGCCGGCAGTTTCTGCTAATAGGCCAACGCCTATTGCGCCCCCGGCTCGTAAAATAGAAGAACCGCCGTTTTAGAATGATTGAACGGGTGTTATGCAACCACACCTTCCAAAAGAAATAACAAATTTAATCGAAGCCTTCTCTCGCTTCCCCGGAATTGGAGAAAGAACCGCTCTCCGATTTGTTTTATATCTTTTAGGAAAAGATAATTTTTTTGTTGAGAGCCTCGCGACACAAATTGATAATTTAAAAAACTTATCCCTTTGCTCCAAATGCCATAATATCTCTGAAAATAGTTCCAGCCTGTGCAAGTATTGCGCAGACCCGGCTCGCGATAAACGCACTATTTGCGCAGTCGCTTCGCTGCCGGAACTTTTGGCGATTGAAGCGACGGGCGACTTTTTGGGCGTTTATCATATACTGGGAGGAAAACTCGATCCATTGCGCGGCATAACACCCGAAAATTTAAATATTTCCAGTTTAATCTTTCGGGCAAAAAATGACGGAATAAAAGAAGTTATCTTAGCTTTAAATCCTGATATTCCCGGCGAAAATACGATCCTTTATTTAACCCGCATCTTAAAACCTCTTGAATTAAAAATTACCCGCCTCGCGCGCGGGCTGCCGATGGGAAGCGAGCTCGAATATGCCGACCCCATCACTTTATCATCGGCATTGGAAGGAAGACAGATCCTATAAAAAAATTCCGCTTTTAGCGGAATTTTTTATTAAGCTGAAATTTTTGTTATCTGGAGTTCGGTAAATGGCTGCCTATGGCCCCTGGTCCTTAAATATCTTACCTTTGATTTAAATTTAACAACTCTGATTTTTTTATCTTTATCCTGGCGCACGATTTTTGCCTCAACATAAGCGCCCGGTAAAAGAGGCGAACCGATTTTTTCATCAGCTAAAAGCACTTCTTCCAATTTTATAGTATCTCCGACATTGCCTTCCAATTTTTCCACTTTTAATTTGTCGTTTTCTTTTACAATATATTGTTTTCCTCCGGTCTTTATTACTGCGAGCATATGTTTCATTTAGAAAATAAAATCTAGAATTAATAATTATATCTTGTCTAATATTACCAAAATGCCCTTTAAATGTCAAGTTGAACCGCATCCCCTATCTTAAACCCGTATTTTTCTACCAATCCGGCGTTAATCTCCAGCGCATAACCGGCCGGCGCCTCCGGCTTATAGCTCTCTATGTACTGCGTTATGGGAATGGGGGCTTTTTCCTTTATATAGGCTATTTTTCCCTCATTTATCCATATTATGTCTATTGAAAATTTCATCCCCTTCATCCAAAACGAATAATAATCCGGCTTGGAAAAAACAAAAAGCATCCCCTTATTGTCTTTTAAGAAATTTTTTCCGGAAAGCCCCCTATCCATATCCCACTGATTTTTTGCAATCTCTACCTTAAACTCTCTTTTACTTATTATGACTTCCCCGGTTTTAGTGCAGTGATTGATGATTTTCAAAAGCATGGCCGCTGCGACCATAACTAAAATAATATACAGCGCAAAATTATTTTTCTTATCTTGCATACAGCATTTTATTATGCTTAAATTATACCAGCTCTTTAGCGGAGGGCAAATTGAAAAAAAAGAGAAGTGAAAAAGATTGTCCCGAAGAAGACGGCCCCATAGAGATACAGCTAACCGGAAGGCAATTCAAATTTCTAATGGATAGGCTCTTTCTGGGGAGGATACAGCAGTTTACAAGAGAATTTTTATTTATCTGCGAAGAAAAAGATATAAGACGTTTACTGGAACGCCTGAACGGCTTGAAAGATCTTGCTAAAAAAATAGAAGATGACGCATCAAAAAGAGAGAAAAAATTAAAATAAATCCCGACACTTCGGGATTATTTTTTTCTGTTATCTATGGCCTCATTTACCAGCCGGTCGGCTTCTTTGTTTTTTTCACGCAAAACATGCATAACGGAAAACTTTTTAAACTGCCCCCGAAGATTATGTATTTTTAAAAATAAAGGGGCGAGCTCCGGATGCTTTACTTTATATTCCCCTTTTATCTGCTTTACCACAAGTTCGCTGTCCATAAAAACGCTTACTTCTTCCGCTCCCATTTCTTTTGCCGTATTTAAAGCTGAAATTAAGGCTTTGTATTCGGCCTGGTTATTCGTTGTCTCGCCGATATACTCGCCATATTCTTTAACGGTATCTCCGTTCGATTTGATTACAATGCCGATACCGGCCGGACCCGGGTTTCCCCTCGCTCCGCCATCAGTAAAAATAGTTAACTTCATAAAATATTTTATACTTTAATTTTTTCCAAATCCACTATTTTCATTTGCATTTCTCTTCTCCCATTCCATTCATTAATTCCTGGTTCGTACACCACATCTATTTTATCACCAAGTTTTAAACTTTTACACAGGTGGCCAAAACAAAATCCAATCATTTTGTATTGAACACCATTTTTACCCGACACGGTAAGGCGCAAATGTTTTTCTCCGTTTCCCACAATCGCCGCCCCACGCACATCCAAACCGCGCGATAAAAATAATGGCCTGGGATTTTTTTCCCCAAATGGCTCCATTTTTTCTATTTCTTCACATAGCTTCAGATCAAAGTTGCCAATATCCGCCTCGGCGTCAATTTGGATGTAAGACACCAGCTCTTTATCCTGCAAATCATTTTTTGCAATTTCCAAAAGCCGCGCGCGAAAAACATCCAAATCTTCTTTATTTTTTAAACTCAACCCGGCCGCCATAGGATGCCCGCCGAATGCGAAAAACAAATCCCCAATTTTTTTAAAAGATTCTATTACGTTCCACTGCTCAATCCCGCGCGCCGAACCTTTTATGCGTCCCTCCACTTCCGTTAAAAGGACTGTCGGCCGGTTAAACTTTCCCATTATTTTATTGGCGGCAAGCCCCAAAAGTCCCAACGGCCAATCAGGCTTAAAAGCGAAAAGGCAGTAATCATTTTCTTTCCCCTCCGAAATAATTTGATATTCAGCTTCCTTAAAGATAATATCTGTCTGTTTTTGGCGTTCGCTATTATTTTTATTTAAAATATCAGCCAATTTTTCCGCTTCGGCTTCGTTATTTTCCATTAAGAGAGCAAAAGCGCCATTGGCATGATCCATTCGTCCGGCGGCGTTAATGCGCGGCGCAATTTGAAAACCGATTGAATGAGTATCCAGTGATTTTCCGGCCAAACTTGCGGCTTCTATAAGTTTTTTTAACCCTGTCCGCCGTGTTTTATTTAAAACCGTAAGCCCATACTTCACAAGCACTCTGTTTTCCCCAACCAAGGGCATTACATCGCCAACCGTGGAAATAGCCACCAAGTCCAATAACCACTTTTCAATTGACTCTTTAGAATCTTTTAGTTGAAGCGGGAAGTCACTTTTTAATATGCCTTGCGCCAGCTTAAAAGCCACGCCACCGCCTGATAACAGCTTAAAAGGATAATCGCCCACCTCGGGATGAATAAATGCGTAGGCATCACTTGAAAGCTCCAGGGGCAAGGTGTGGTGGTCTGTTATTATTACATCTATGCCCTTTGATTTTGCGTAAGATATTTGAGGGTTATTTGTTATGCCGCAATCGCAAGTGATTATTACTTTTGCCCCGGCTTCGGCCATAAAATCTATTGCTCCGTTATTCAAGCCATATCCCTCTTTCTCCCTGTGCGGAATATAAATGCGCGGGGCAATCCCGTAGGCTTTTAAAACTGTATGCAAGATAACCGAACCGGGCACACCGTCCGCGTCGTAATCTCCGTAAACAAAAATAACTTCGTTTTTTTCTTTCGCTTTAAAAATGCGCTCCACGGCGCGCGCCATATCCGGAAAAAGATAGGGATCGCCTATTTTTTTATAATCCGGTTCAAAAAAATCTTTTGCCGCTTCGGAATTTTTTATGTCCCGATTCCAAAATAACTGCAAAAGCAGAGGACTATATCCCCAATCTTTTCCAAACTCCTCCGGAAATTTTTCATAAACCAACCAGTTTGGTTTCATATTTATCTGAATAGAGGAGAAATCGTCCACATAACCATTGAAAAAATCACGGCTACGGCTACAATAAACCAAAAGATTTTTTCCAATTTTCTCTTTTTTGCCATATATACTAGATTCTATCAGACACCCTAAAAATAAAAAAGACGCATCATAAAATGCGTCTATTGGCAATGCTGAAGCAGATCGCGTTTTCTTAATTCACCCTTCAAACTAAAAATCTCAAAATCTTTCATTTTTAGCTTGGCCTCCAGCTCTCTTATCTTTCTTTCGAGCCTTCGATTGGAAAATTCCAAATCGCGATTTTTCCTCTCCAGTCTGGCAATCTTTTTCTTCAGCTCATTCCTTTTCTTCTTTTCCGAAGCAGCCTGCTTCCGTTTTTTTGCCATTCATCCTCCTTAGTTATTTGTAATAACATAAAAATAAAAAATGCGCAAGGGGTTCCCTGCGCAAATTAATTTATTTATTTCTATTCCCTCTTCAATATAGCCGTAAACGCTTCTTGCGGAATATCCACTTTGCCGATACCCTGCGCTTTCATCCGCTTTTTGCCTTCTTTTTGTTTTCGCAAAAGCTTCATTTTTCTGGTAACATCGCCACCCGACATCTTTGCCATCATATCCTTTTTCATTGCCGGAATGCGGGAAGAAGCGATTATCTTTCCGCCGCCTTTTGAACCGGGCTGATAATTTAAAATCGCCTGTATTTTAACCTCAAACATTTGGCGCGGCAAAACATCTTTTAATTTATCCACCACTCGCCTGCCATCGGCGTAAGCCCAGTCGCGATAAACTAAAGACGATAAGGCTTCAACTAAATTTTCCGCCACAATAATATCCAGCCGCTCAACATCCGCGAGGCGATAATCATAAAGTTCATAATTTAATGATGCATAACCGGAGCTGGCGCTTTTTAATTTATCGTAAAAATCCGTTACAACCGTAGCCAGAGGCATTTCATAATGCAAAATTACCCGTGTACCATATCCCTCATCGCCGATATATTCGGTATTTTTATAAATGCCGCGTTTTCCCGTTACCAAGGTCATAATGTTTCCAATGTACTCTTTTGGGGAAACAATATCCACTTTGACCCACGGTTCCAAAATACTTTCCACCAATGATGGGTTAGGCAGTTCCTGGGGGCTTTTTATTGTAATTTTTTCACCATTTGTCTTTTGCACTTCGTACGCCACCGACGGCGCGGTCACTATTACCTCCAAACCGAATTCTCTTTTTATCCTTTCCAAGGTTATTTCTAAATGAAGCAGGCCCAAAAATCCGGCGCGCAAACCAAAGCCTAACGCTTCAGAATGCTCCGGCTCAAAAAATAATGAAGAATCGTTTAATTTTAATTTTTCCATTGCTTCGCGGAGGGTTTGGTAAGCGCTGCCGTCTTTCGGGAAAATACCCGCGAAAACCATCGGGCGGACTTCTTTATAGCCCGGAAGCGCCTCCGGCCTTTTTCCTTTTTCCGCGATCGTGTCGCCGACTTTCAAGTAAGAAATATTTTTTAACCCCGTGACGACATAGCCTATTTCGCCGCTTTTCAAGACCTCGTTTTTTACGAGGCGCGGTTTAAAAAATCCCACTTCAAGGGCTTCGCCGTCAGCGCCGGTTCCAAGCATTTCGGTTTTTATTCCGGCGCGGAGGACGCCGTCAACAACCCTGATATACGCCACAACCCCGCGATAATCATCATATTGCGAATCAAAAATAAGGGCGCGGAGAGGCTTTTCCTCGGCAATTTTTGGCGGCGGAACGCGTTTTATTATTTCTTCTATGAGTTCCGCCACTCCGGCGCCGGTTTTTCCGGAAACAGATAAGATTTCTTCTTTTTTGCAACCGACGATATTTATAATTTCAGCTTTGGTTTTTTCGGGATCCGCGGCCGGCAAATCAATTTTATTGACCACCGGAATTATTTCCAATCCTTGTTCCAAAGCTAAATATAAGTTAGCTATTGTCTGCGCTTGCACACCCTGCGTGGCATCAACCAGCAATATCGCGCCCTCGCAAGCGGCTAACGAACGGGAAACTTCATAAGTAAAGTCCACGTGTCCGGGGGTATCAATTAAATTCAGGATATAGGGGTTAGCTTTTAGTGTGTAATCCATCCTAACGGGCTGTAATTTAATTGTTATGCCGCGTTCGCGCTCCAAGTCCATCTGGTCTAAAAGTTGATCTTTCATTTCCCGTTTAGAAATAGTGCCGGTTAATTCTAAAAGCCGGTCCGCCAAAGTGGACTTCCCGTGATCAATATGGGCAATGATACAAAAATTTCTAATGTTGTTCATATTTCAGAAACTTGAGCGCCCGAGTTCCGCCCCGCGAAGCTCATAAGAGCGAAGTGGGGTGATCAATATGGGCAATGATGCAAAAATTTCGGATATTGTTCATAAATGAATTTTAGCTCATTTTTCGAAAAAAATCAAGATTAAAAAAGGCTTGCCGGATGCAGGCCTCGCGGAAGGATTATTTTCTGGGAAAAACTCGCAACCTTACAGCTTCAATCTCTTTTGTTTTTAAGAAAAAATTTAAAGCCGAATAAATTGCCAGCCCGGATATTCCCGCAACCGCGCCCTGGAGAAAAATCCCCAAAAATGTCTGCAAATCAAGTATCGCCGCCAAAGGATATTTTAAAATTTGGACAGCCAGCGCCATAACTAAAGCGGACAGCGAAATTTTAAAAATTGAAGGCAAAATGCTTAATTCTCCCAAAGATCCCAGCCGCAATTTTAAAAGCCCGTAGAGCAAAACAAAATTTACTACAACAGACAAAGAAAAAGCGGCGGCCAATCCCGCAACTCCAAACGGGCCGCGAAAAGCGGCGCAGAAAAAAATATTTATTAAAGCCGACACGATTGCCGCCACAAGAGGCGTCTTGGTGTCCTTTAACGCATAAAAAACACGAGCTAAAAGAGGTATTAAAGCTGAAGCGAACATCGATAAAACAAAAAACGCCAAAGTATCAGCTGTGCGGATTGTCGCAGACCAATCAAAACGCCCGCTGCCATAAACTACGCGGACAATTTGCGCGCGCAAAAGCAAAAATAAAATCGTTGACGGCACTATAAAAAATAAAACTCGCCCGATAGCGCGCGAAACATCGTTGATTATTTTTTTAAGATCCCCTCTGGCGGCATCCTCGCCCAAAGACGGAAAAACCGCTATTGCATACGACACGCCAAACAAATCAACCGGCAGGCTGGCGAGATTGGAGGCAAAGCTGTAAACGGCAATACTGCCCGAAGAAAGGCCGGAAGCAAAAATCGTTACAATAAAAAGATTAAATTGGGAAACCGCCGTACCCAAAACTCTTGGCGCCATCAGTTTAAAAATTTTATTGGCGCTTTCTTTTATTTGCGGAGCGATAATTTTTTTAAAATCAAAATGGAAGCCCAATTTTCCAACTACCAGCGCCTGCGCCAGCATATGTAAAAAAGCTCCAAGCACCACGCCTAAGGCTAGGCCGTAAACCCCGAAAAAATTTACAAAAACCAATGCTCCGAATATTATTCCCCCGTTATAGAGCAGTGGCGCTACAGAAAACATCAAAAATCTGCGCCTGCTCTGAAGTATCCCTCCAAATAAGCTGGAAATACCCAAAAATAAAGGAGAAAGAGCCATAATTCGGGTCATCTCCGCCGTCATTGAACGGTTTTCGGCGCTAAAACCCGGCACTATAATTTTTACCAGGTAGGGCGCAAAAATAATTGTCAGCAAAGCAAAAATTCCTAAGGCAATAAGCAAAATATTAAAGATGGAAGACGCCAGCCTTTCCGAATCTTCTTTTGATTTTTGTCTCACCTCCAAATAAACGGGTATAAATCCCGCGGTTAACGCCCCCAGGATTAAAAGATTATAAATCAAGTCAGGCAAACGGAATGCCGCATAATAAGAATCCAGAATATTTCCCGCTCCAAAGGAGTGTGCCAAGATTTTGTCGCGCGCCAATCCTAAAAATTTAGATAATAAAGAAAAAAGGCCGATTATAATGGCGGCTGTTTGCACTGACTGGAATTTCGCGAAGAATAATTTTTTGAGCACAATCGCTTTTCTCCCCTTAGAGCAGAGGGAGCTCGAGGGAAGCTGAAATTTTAACTCCCCTAACCCCTCTTACCTTAAGAGGGGAATTATTTTTCTATTTTTTTAAGAGAATCTTGGGCAAAATCCCTATCGTAACCGAATTTGTAATTAAAGATATCGGTTTTTACCGAACCCAAAGTTAACATATGCAGTTCGCAGAAAAAATATTTTGCCGCGATTTTTAAACGGCCGTCTTTTTCAAAACGCCTGATAGAAACCGGGATTTTTTTTGAACGTAAGATTCCAAATTTACCGAACTCTGTCGCTCTTTGCGCATAATCATGGTCCTCCGCCAGCTTAATTTCCTCGTCAAAACCATTTAAAGCCTCATGGACTTCGCGCTTCACCAATATGCAAAAACCCGGCGTATGCGGCATCAGGGCTTCCAGCAATTTTGTGTAAACGTTAAAAAAATTATGGAAAGCGTGGTCAATTTTTGAAGATGAAATCGGCACCGGCAAACAGGTTGCGATGGAAAGTTTTTTCCTTTCAAATTCTTTGGCTACAAACTCCAAAAAATACGGGTCGGGCAAAACCACATCCGCATCTAAAAAAAGCAGGATGTCGCCTTTTGCTTTTTTAGCGCCGTTATTTCTGCCTTGCGCCACCTGACCGCCATCAACCACCCTTGCCCCATACTGGGCGGCTATCTCTCTCGTTTTATCAGTGGAGTGATTGTCGGCAACTATAACCTCCTTATTTTTATATTCCTGTTTTTTGATAGAAAGGAGTAATTTTGGCAAAAAATTCTCCTCATTGTAAGTAGGAATAATAATGCTTATAAAAGGCATCATATTGCTATTATAATAGCAGAAAATCGGGTTTAGGGCAAACTGTCTGAAATAAAAAAAGCCCGCGGGGTGAGCCGTGGGCAAATGAACTACTTTATGAGCTTTAGCGCTTCGTGGCGCCAACTTAACACGCTGCCGCACTCCCAAGCGTCAAGGAAATCTGCCAAAGCCAGCGCATGGTCAAAACACATTTGTTTTCCGGCAAGCTCAATCGGGCGAATTAATTTCAGCTCTCCCTGCTCGCCAGACTCCTTTAGCAGAGCTCCTCCGGTAATGTGGCCGGCAAAAACATGGTTTACGGAGGACCTGTCCTGCTCCAATCTTAGAGCATGCCGCCCGTCAAAAGAGTAATGATATCTTTCCGGACCATAGATGCCGACGAAAAATCTAGGGCGGACTATGAGCCCGGTTTCTTCAAAAACCTCTCTGCAGGCAGTTGAAATAACATTGGAATCGGACGCTTTTACATGGCCGCCAAAAGGGACCGTTATGCAACTTTTCCACGGATCGTGCTTACGAACACCTGTTAAAACTTCCAAAATTCCATTATTGCATGTGTAAACTATGATATCAGCAGAAGATCCGTGAAGTTTTTCTTCCATTTTTCCTCCATCTGTTTTTTATCAAATTTTTACAAATTTGTCAATAAGAACCGCTGGTTTAAGTTGTCTCTCTTTACTGTATAAAAAAATCCCCGAAAAACAGGGATTATTTAATAAACGCCAAAGGCTAACCTATGAAACACGTCAAGTAACTCTTGCCCGCGATCTTTGGCGATCAGCTGCAATGGGGCTTCTCCCAATGCCCTATTTGGCCGTAATAACCAATTCTTCTTTTTCTCAGGGCTAGAAAAATATCCTTCCAACTCTTCAAGAACCTGCAACAGAATATCAAGTCTCTGCGGATAATTATAAATTTCGAGCGGAATCACGCCCAGAATCGCAGAAGCTTGCACTACTGAAGTTGCCATAATTCTCCTCCCATAAAATCAATCTAGCACGAAATAAATATTCCCGCAAAAAATCCCGCAAGAGCGGGCACATTAATTCGTCATTCATAACTCGTAATTAGATTATATTCTCTCCACCCATCTCGGGTTGACGTCAACTTCCAAATCCAAAAATATTTTTTCTCCCATTATTTTTTCCAAATCATGGCGGGCGGAACTGCCAATTTCTTTGATTTTTCGGCCACCTGCGCCAATAATCATTTTTTTATAACGGCCATCATTCACCTCAATTAATGCATGAATATAAAAAATACCATTTTCGCGATGTTCGGTTTCATCCACTAATACATTTATATTATATGGAACCTCTTGGTAAAATTGATGAAAAATTTTTTCGCGGATAATTTCCGAGATCCAAAATTTGTTATCCATATTGGTAATCTGAAACTCGGGATAAATTGGCTCCCCTTCCGGCAAAATTTCAAAAACTGCGTTAACGAGCGACTTGATGTGTTTATTTTTCATGGCCGAAATTTCCACCACTTGGTCAAAATTCTTTCCCATCTCGCGATAATCCTCAATATATTGAGGATTTAACACATCTATTTTATTGATAACTAAAATTTTTGGCGTTTTTACTTTTTCCAAACCGCGAAGCAAAACCTGCTCTTCGCCCCCCACCGAACGCGTCGGGTCAACCACATAAATTACAACATCAACGCCCTCAAGCGACTCTTTCGCTCTTTGATTTAAAGTTTTTGTCAGCCTGTCTTTTGATTTCAAAAGGATTCCCGGCGTATCAACAAAAACAATTTGCCCGCGCGGATCGTGCAAAATGCCATGAATCGCTTGCCGGGTCGTTTGCGCTTTTTCTGTCACAATCGCGATTTTCGTGCCAACTAAAGAATTAAGCAAAGTTGACTTGCCTACATTGGAGCGGCCTACGATAGCCGCAAACCCGGATTTGAATGATTTTTTTTCCATGAGATAAATATAGTTTAAAAAAAGCTTTTAGTCAACCAAAAGTCCCGTTGTCCGCCATTCCGAAATTTTGCGGGCAAATATCCGAAATCCAAAAATTTTAGGACTTTATTAAAAAATCCCGCTTTAAACGGGATTTTCTTCTTCTTAAGTTATATCACTTCCACATCATGAGGTTTGGATTCTTGCCAACCCGCGGCCGTTATTTTACAAAAACGCGCATTCTGCCAAAACTCTGCAATATCTCCGGCATTGCTATAGCTCATACCTGATTTTAACCCACCGACTAGCTGATTTAATATTTCTATAACAGAACCTTTGTAGGGCACCATAGCTTCCACACCCTCCGCAACATACTCCGCATTGTCAACGTCTTTATTGGCTTGGCGGTTGATATTCGCGCCAAAAGAGGCCATTCCCCTCATAACTTTATATTTTCT
>Ga0265297_10003802_pt1 | contig 26271 bp, 23 predicted proteins | sample Munlanlwell13791_FD_192502 | JGI IMG/M metagenome (GOLD analysis project Ga0265297, IMG submission 192502) | Leachate microbial communities from a municipal landfill in Southern Ontario, Canada - Leachate well 137-91 | ecosystem: Engineered > Solid waste > Landfill > Unclassified | place...
TTTTATTCCAAGCGGATGGATGGGTGACTACGGCGATTTAAAATTCAGCGACCAGGATACTGAATCTCCGGCAAGCGGCTCCACAGCAATAAAAATAGACTACAGCGCAAAAAAATCGCAAGGCAACGGTTGGGCAGGCATATATTGGCAATCTTCACAAAATAACTGGGGAACAAAAGATACCGGTGTCGATTTAACCGGTTTTAATAAATTAGTATTTAAAGCAAAAGGTAAAAACGGCGGGGAAGTTATCAATATGGTTAAGATTGGCGGAATCACAAAAACGCCGGCGGGTGAAGCCGTTGCTTTCCCTGATTCAACCAATGTTGAGTATGGGCCAATCAGGTTAACCAAGGATTGGCAGGAATATTCAGTGAATTTAACCGACAAAGACCTTCATTATATAAACGGCGGCTTATGCGTAATTTTCAATGCGGATCAGACAGCTGGCGCAGAGCAGACCGTATACATCGATGATGTTTACTACACATATGACCCGGAGCTTAAAAAAGAAGAAGCGAAAATGAATTTTCCTTTTTACGTTTATGCCGATGCCGGCTCTTTAGACAATCATTTTATCCCAAGTGGCTGGATGCCTGCAACTGCAGCTAAAGATTTAAAGCTTGATACAAACTGGAAGAATTTACCCTTTAGCGGAGATTCTTGTATACGCGTAGAATACAGAAACAACTCAGGGACTCGTTGGGCAGGAATATATTGGCAGCAACCGGCAAACAACTGGGGTTCAATTGCAAACGCAGGATACAACCTTCAAGGCGCAGGCAAGCTTACCTTCTGGGCAAGAGGAGATAAGGGCGGAGAAGTCATTAATGAATTTAAAATCGGCGGTATTTCCAGCGGGGAATACATTGATTCCGACAGCGTAAGCGTAGGGCCAATACAGCTTACAAAAGATTGGAAGCAGTATGAAATTGACTTACGCGGTAAAGACCTTTCCTATATAATAGGAGGTTTTTGCTGGGCAACAAACATTGACGTAAACGAACCCGAAGGCATAGTATTTTACTTAGACGATATCAAATACGAAAAAGAGTAATAAAACGAATACACACGAATTAGAGACGAATTACCACGAATATATTAGTGGTAATTCGTCCTTCTATTCGTGGTCATTCGTGTATAAAACAAAATGAAAAAATCCTTAATTTTAATAATTTGTTTAGGCTTAAATTTATTTATAAGCTTGTCTTTATTTGCAGAGGCATCAAAAGTTGCAATCAAAACTACAGAAGAAGGCGGATATTATCTTACCGTAGACAATAAACCATTCTTAATTAAAGGTATAATTTACAACCCCACGCCTATTTGCAAAGGTTACGATTACGAATTTTTTACTGACACGAATAAGCAATGGTTGATAGACGGAAAACTCATGAAGGATGCCGGTATAAACTGTGTAAGGATTTATTCAACCGGCGAAGACCTTGATAAAGTCAAAGCATTTATAAACGAAATGTACACTAAATTCGGAATTTACACAATCGTAAGTGATTGGTTAGGCCTGTGGTCTTACCCTGGCGTAAATTACGCTGACGCGCAGTTTCAAAAAAACACAAAAGAACGTATATTGAAAATCACTGAGGCCCTGAAGGGTGAAAAAGGGTTGCTTCTTTGGGTTTTAGGTAATGAAAACAGTTATACCTTTTCGGGAAAAATCTGCTTTTGGACGTGCCCGGAAATAGACAAAATAAAAGAGTTGCGAAAACAGATAGAAAAACGGGCACAAATTTACTATACTTTTGTAGATGAGCTAGCTGCTGAAATCAAAAAAATTGACCCAAATCATCCTGTGGCTTTAGGAAATGGCGAAGAAAGCTTTTTAGACATCGCATCGAAGGTATGCGACGATATAGACATTTTGGCCATAATTTCATACAGGGGAAAGAAATTTGGCAATTTATTCAACCACATAAAAAGCTATTTTAACAAACCGATTTTTATCTCAGAATTCGGAGCAGACTCCTATGATGCTTACCTAGAGAAAGAAGCAGAAGATACCCAATCAGAATATATAATTTCTCAATGGAACAACTTATTCGAACATACCGTATTTAGTAAAAATACACAGGGAAATTGCCTGGGCGGCACTCTCTTTGAATGGAGCGATGAGTGGTGGAAACATGATGAAGGATACACTCCCAATTGGTGCATCCATAACACTGAAGCCGGATGGTCTAATGGCTCGTATTATTTTGATATAAAGGCAAAAAATAACGGCCTGAATATGAATGAAGAATGGTTTGGCATAGTCGCACTTTCCGATAAGAAAATAAAGGCAACCGATGTGGATCAAAGGATTCCTAAAAAATCTTATTATGCTCTTAAGGATTTCCTAAACCGCATTTCTAGAGAATCTATAAAAATAAAATAAACCCGCCTTACTGCAGACACCAGTTACCTTTAATTTCCCTCAAAAACGTTTGACAGATAATCAATTATTGTTTAAAATCTAATAAGGCTTTGTTTTCTGGAGCCCCACGGGTACGCCGAAGGCTTCCCGTGGCAGTTACAATACGTCCCGTGGGGCGACGTCCCGCTCCGCCATTCATCCACGGGCGCAGCCTCGCCCACCGGAGGCGGGCAGGGTATTATGGTAAAGGGAATAACTAAACTGGGGCAAGGTTATTAGTTCTAACTAAAAGGGGGGTTGGAAAGGATGAAGAAAGCTTTAGCTGTAGCAGTATTTTTTTTATGTTTCGCAAGTTTGCCGAAAGCTTATGCGCTGGATGGCGTAGAAGTATTTAGCGGGTACCTTGATGGCCATTTGGACGATACAAAAAAAGATTACCAGGCTGTGCCTTTATTGGTCGGCCTTATTTTTGACTTAAAACCCTTGACCAGTAAAATCGGAATAAATCCTAAAGGCCGGGTTGATTTTATACTCGAGCCCTTTATAAATACGGTAACTTCCCCTAATTCCAATGTCGAAGTTGGCTCAAATTTTTTATTTGAATATGTTTTCCCGCTTTCAGAAAAAATTCAACCATATGTTAAGGGTGGCGTTGGCGCATTATACATGAGCCAACACACATTAGAACAATCAACTCAATACAATTTCCTGCCTCAGGGAGGAGGAGGTTTACGTTATTTTATAAAAGATAATATTGCTCTTAACTTTGAATACCGCTACCGGCATCTTTCTAATGCGAGTTTAAAACACCCTAATAGCGGTATAGATGCGAATATGTATCTGGGAGGCATTACAATATTTTTCGATAAAGGAAAAAGCACCGGTGCAAAAGAAGATGACACAAAGAATACGGAAAGCAAAGATAAGTGACGCTAAAGAAATATACTCTCTGATTAATTCCTGGTCTAAGGAAGGAAAAGTCCTAGAAAGGTCTCTTAATTATATTTACGAGAATATAAGGGATTTCTGGGTTTACGAGGCCAGGAATGAAATCATAGGGTCTTGCGCACTTCACGTAGTCGGCTGGCAAGACTTAGGAGAAATAAAATCACTGGTGATTTTAAAAAAATTTCAGGATAAAGGCATAGGAACAAAACTTGTTACACGTTGTGCTACTGAAGCAAAAAGCATAGGCATAAAAAACGTATTCGCGCTAACGTTTGTTCCTCAATTTTTTAAAAAGCTTGGCTTTCGCGAAATAGACAGGAAAAATCTTCCACATAAAATCTGGAGTGATTGTGTCAATTGCATCTATTTTCCAGATTGCCAAGAAAAAGCTGTAATTCTGCATTTAAAATCTTTACACAGATGATCACAGACGGCAGACACAGATGATCGCAGATAAAATCATCTGCGATCATCTGCTTTTAAATCTGTGCCAATCTGTGTTAAAAAAGGAGAGAAAAAATGTTTCTTGTTGATTATCCAATGACCGAAGAGCAAAAAATGCTGAGGGAACTTTGCCGCCAAATTGCAGAAGAAAAAATACGGCCGGTTTCGCGGCAGCTTGATGAAAAAGAAGAATTCCCCTCGGAGGTGATTAAAACTCTGGCACAAGCTGATTTATTCAGATTATGCATACCTGAAACTTACGGAGGCATGGGCTCCGGGCTTTTAAACCTTTGCATAGCTACCGAAGAGATTTCTCGTGTAGACGGCGGTATCGCAACGAGTTATGCCGCATCATTCTTGGGAATGTTTCCAATACTTTTATTCGGAACAGAAGAACAAAAGAAAAAATACCTTCCGGATATAGCCAGCGGAAAACACCTTACAGCGTTTGCTCTCACAGAGCCCGAGGCCGGCTCAGATGCTTCAGCCGTAAAGACTGTTGCAAAGAAAGACGGCGATTACTATATAATCAATGGGACAAAACATTTTATCACAAACGGCGGCGATGCGGATATATACACTGTAATTGCGGTAACCGATAAAGCTAGGGGCGCTAGAGGAGTTTCTGCTTTTATAGTTGAAAAAGGAACCCCGGGTTTTACTTTCGGAAAAAAAGAAGAAAAACTTGGCATACGTGCGTCATCCACAAGAGAACTAGTTTTCACAGATGTAAAAGTACATAAAAATAATTTGCTGGGACAACGCGAAGGCATAGGCTTTATTGCTACCATGAAAACATTCGATAATTCACGGCCGGGTGTAGCAGCGCAGGCTGTTGGTATCGCCCAAGGCGCACTTGAGCTTGCTACAGAATATGCACACAAAAGAATACAATTCGGTAAACCCATAAGCTCATTCCAAGGCATACAATGGATGCTAGCAGATATGGCAACGAAAGTAGAAGCAGCCAGAAGCCTCGTATACGCAACAGCCGGGATGGTTGATAGAGGGCTAAAAGATGTGGGTACCGCCTCAGCTGCTGCCAAGCTTTTTGCCTCAGAAGTTGCAATGCAGGTTTCAACCGATGCCGTTCAGATATTTGGCGGCTACGGCTATATGCGTGATTATCCGGTTGAAAAATTTATGCGCGATGCAAAAATTACGCAAATTTACGAAGGAACAAATCAGATACAAAAAAACATAATCGCCCTAGCGCTTATAAAAAAATACGGCAAATAATCCGGTTATTAAGCATACAATCGCCGTATAGATAAAAAATTGCTATTCTCTTGAAATGATGGGGGGATACTAAGTGAAAAACATTTACCTTGTTGGTTTCATGGGGGTAGGCAAAACTGTTGTAGGCAAAATTATTGCCGACAAGCTTAAATTGAAGTTCATTGAAACGGATGGCACAATCGAAAAAGAAGAAGGCTGTCCCATAACCGAAATTTTTGCAACAAAAGGTGAACAACATTTCAGGCAGCTGGAGAGTAACCTTCTTAAAAAAATATCCAAAGAAACAAATCTTATAGTCAGCTGCGGAGGAGGGCTCGTCTGTAACAAAGAAAATTTACGAATACTAAAAGAAACCGGTACAGTATTTAACCTTACTGCGGAAACTAAAACTATTTACGAAAGAATTAAAAAATACAGCCATCGGCCGCTCCTTAATGTAGAGGACCCTGTGGCGAAGATAGATGAACTTATGCAAAAACGAAGCCCATACTACAAACAGGCGCATCACACAATAGATACGACCAAGATAAGCCCTGATGAAGTTTCCGATAAAATAATCGACATACTGAATGGCTAAAAAAAGCACGATTTTTTTAAATCTTTTAAAATCTCTTAACCCAAAAAAGATTGAATCTATTATAAGCTTCCTTTCTGATACCGAAGACATATTTAACCTCTCACAAAGTGCCATTTCGGAAATACCTTTACTCGAAAAAAAAGATATTGATGCCATTATAAACGAAAGGCGCAGCCGGGCGCTCGATGATGAATTAGAACGTATAGGGAAGGAGAGAATAAACGTTGTCGATGTCTTTGACGAAGATTATCCAAAGCTACTAAAAGAGATAGCGCATCCGCCGCTTGTCCTTTACGTAAAAGGCAACGTAAAGATACTGAATGAATATATCTTTGCCATAGTCGGCAGCCGGATACCCACTGTATACGGCCTTTTAAGTGCAAAAGAATTCGCGGCTAAATTGGCGTCTCTTGGGATAACAATAATCTCCGGGCTCGCCCGGGGGATAGATACAGCAGCACACAAAGGTGCGTTAGAAAGAGGAAAAACAATTGCTGTTTTAGGTAGCGGCCTGATGAATATCTATCCAAAGGAAAACACCGCTCTGGCAGAAACTATTATAAAAAATGGGGCACTTGTTTCCGAATTTCCGCTAGATGAAAGCCCCTATAAGGAAAATTTTCCGCGGCGCAATCGCATAGTGAGCGGACTTTCGCACGGTGTACTCGTAGTTGAGGCGGCAGAGAAAAGCGGAGCGCTTATTACCGCGCATTGTGCTCTGGAACAAAACCGGGAAGTATTTGCTCTGCCTGGCAAAATAGATTCACCCGTAAGCCGCGGCGCGCATGTTCTGATTAAGGAAGGAGCGAAACTTGTGGATTCTATCAGCGATATATTGGAAGAATTGAATATTAAAGTTGAAAACACCGAAACCCGCGAAAATACAATAAAACTTAAAAGTGATGAAACAATTGTTTTTGATATAATCGGTAGCGACGGTGCGCACCTTGAAGAAATAATATTAAAAAGCAAAATGGCGCAATCATCCATTAATAGGATAATATTAGATTTGCAGTTAAACGGTGTAATTTCCGAAATCAAACCATCTTACTTCGCAAGGACAAAACTATGACTAAATACCTGGTAATAGTTGAATCTCCGACCAAAGCTAAAACAATTCATGCTATTTTAGGAGCTGACTATGAAGTTACCTCATCCATGGGCCATGTCGTAGATTTGCCTCCAAAAAGGATTTCCGTAGATATCGAAAATAATTTCCTTCCGCATTATAAAGTCATGCCCGGCAAGGAAAAAATAATAAAACAACTCAAAAAAAGCGCCAAAGGAAAGGAAATAATATACATTGCAACTGACCCTGACAGAGAAGGAGAAGCCATAGGCTGGCACATACAAGAAAAATTAGCAAAAGAAGCTGCTAAATTTTGCAGAATAACATTCCATGAAATTACAAAAGAGGCGCTAAAAGAAGCTTTTGCAAACCCTTCAACTCTTGACCTGAATAAAGTTAATTCTCAAATTGCAAGGCGTGTCTTAGATAGAGTGGTTGGTTACAACCTTTCGCCGCTTTTATGGAAAAAAATAGTAAGGGGATTATCTGCCGGAAGAGTGCAATCTGTTGCTTTGAAATTTATTGTTGACCGGGAAAAAGAGGTAAAAGCCTTCATTCCTAAAACCACCTACTCTGTTTCCGCAACCTTTAAGGTGGGTAATGAAACATTCTCTGCGAAACTTGAAAAATATAAAACCAACAAAGCAATATTCGAAACAAAAGAAGCTGCGCTTAAATGTATAGAAGAAATAAAAAATGAGCACTTTGCGGTAAAAGAAGTAATAAAGAAACAGTCAAAACGCAATCCGCCGTCGCCGTTTACAACTTCCCTGTTGCAGCAGGATGCCTTTAATAAACTGCGCTTTTCTTCGCAGAGAACAATGATTGTTGCGCAAAAATTGTACGAAGGCATTCAGGTAAAAGATGTTATGGTCGGACTTATCACCTATATGCGTACTGATTCGTTTGCGGTAAGCGACCGCGCCAAAGAAGAAGCGAAAGAATTTATAGTAAAAAAATTCGGGCAGGATTATGCAGCAAAGAAGGAATATAAATATAAAACTAAAAAATTAGCCCAGCTGGCACACGAAGCTATAAGGCCAACCAGCATACAGAGGATAACGCGGGATGTTGCACCATACGTTTCTGAAGAAGAGACAAAACTTTACGATTTGATATGGAAAAGGTTTACCGCATCCCGAATGAGTGAAGCAATATCTGAAAGCACAAAAGCAATAATTGCTTCAAACTTCGCTGAATTTATCGCTGAAGGTCGAAAAATAGTTTTTGAAGGATACCTTAAAGTATTTGGGGTAGACGATGAAATTGAATTGCCTCAGTTACATGCCAAACAGAATTTAATATTGGAAAAATGCGAGATTTGCGAGCATACGACAAAACCACCCGCAAGGTTTAATGACGCTTCCTTGGTAAAATTACTGGAAGAAAAAGGAATAGGCAGGCCTTCCACTTATGCACCGATAATTTATACTCTTCTTAAAAGAAATTATATAAAAAGGGAACGAAATGCCCTTCAGCCCACGGACTTAGGCATAAAAGTGAGTGAGATGCTTGGAAAATATTTTTCCGAAATAATAAATGAAGACTTTACCGCACTCATGGAAGAAGAGCTTGATAGAGTTGAAGAAGGAAAAATGGAATGGCAAAGAATATTGAAAGATTTTTACCCTTCCTTCAAAGAAAAAATAGACAAGGCAAGCCGTTTAATTACCAAAGAAGTTGAATTTTCTGAAAAGATTTGTCCGAAGTGCCACAGCCCGCTGGTTATAAAATGGTCAAGGCGCGGAAGATTTTTAAGTTGTTCAAAATTTCCAGAATGTCGTTACGCGGAAAGTATTACCACCGAGATAATATGCCCGCTTTGTAAGGAAGGAAAACTCATCGAACGCAGGAATAAACGCGGACAGAATTTTTATGGCTGCTCGAAATTTCCAAACTGCCGCTATACATCCAGGCAACTACCGCAGGCTGAAAGCCCAAACGTAGGCACAGGACAAAACGAAGACAACAATGAAACTACTAGCCTTTCCGATATAGTTGAATAAATCCCGTTAGAAAGAAACATCTAACGGGATCCACGCAAAATATCAAGGCATTGTTCGTAAGATAGGCAATAATCCTGCGGTAAACCGCAGAACATTTTCTAACGGGATAAAAAACTAGATGGTTCCTTTTTCTTATTATATAGATAAATTCCTGAATTACCTGACAATAGAAAAAAACTATTCCAACCATACCGTTACGAATTATCGCATTGACCTTAAGGAATTCGAACGTTTTCTTATAAACCACGCCCCTAAGGATATAAAAGAAATCGATTATTTTATTTTACGTAAGTTCTTATCGCTGCTTTCCGAAAGAAATCTGAATAAACGTACAGTTTCGCGAAAAATATCCACGTTAAAAAGTTTTTTTAAATTTATGGTCAGGGAAGCAGAAATAAAAAGCAACCCGGCGAATTCGCTTATTTACCCCCGCCTGGATAAAAATCTGCCGGTATTCCTGACGGAGGAGCAGGTTGTAAAAATAATAAACCTGCCAAAGGAAAATTCCATACTTAGTTTACGGGATAAATCAATCCTGGAAGCTCTTTATTCTACCGGCGCAAGAGTCTCTGAATTAGTTAAGCTTAAAATAAACGACGTTGACTTAATAAGCGGGATAATCAAAGTAATGGGCAAAGGCCGGAAAGAAAGGCTTCTTCCGTTAGGGGAACCCGCCCTGTTAAGCATCAAAAATTATCTGGATAAACGTAGCGACAAAAACCCCTCGCTATTTTTGAATAGAAATAACGGCTCATTAACCGACAGAGGAATACGGTTAATCGTAGATAAATATATACGCCAGGCAGCAACGAATTTAAAGGTTTCACCGCATACCTTCCGGCATTCATTCGCAACGCACCTTTTAAGCCGGGGGGCGGATTTACGAAGCGTTCAGGAATTACTGGGGCACTCCAGTATAGCCACCACGCAGATTTATACTCATTTAACTATCGACACCCTAAAAAAGGTTTACGACAAGGCCCACCCAAGAGCATAGAATCATGGAATATTTATTTTTTCTAATTTATGACATAGTGTTTATCTTGGGATTAAGCATTTACCTGCCTTTTTATATCCGAAGGAAAAAAATTAACCTATCCGCCCTTAAGCAAAAAATTGGGCTTATCGAAAAAACCGGGTTAGGGCGGCATAATACCATCTGGATTCATGTTGTAAGCGTTGGCGAATTAAATTTAATAGAAAAATTAACAAGAAGAATACATGAACTTTTCAATTACGAAATAATAATCACAACTACGACTCTTAGCGCTAATTCGCTGGCCAGGAAAAAATACGCCAAACTTGCTAAAATATTTTTCTTTCCTTTCGATATATCTTTTATTATAAACAAAACAATCAAAGCATTCCGGCCTAAAATATTTATCGCAGCAGAGACAGAACTGTGGCCAAACCTTTTTTACCGGCTTAAAAAGAAAAATATTCCTATTGTAATAGTAAATGCAAGGATATCCGATAGGGCATTCAAACGTTATAAAATAATACGGCCGTTTATGCGTAAGGTACTAAAAAAATGCAGCTATATCGGAGTACAAAACGAATCATACAAGAATAGATTTGTCTATCTAGGCGCTAATATAAACACAACACTAATAAGTGGAAATATGAAATTCGAAAGCCTGGATATAAACGAAAATCAGCTGGATTCCTTACGGAAAAAATATCTAAATTTACTAAAGCAGGAAAATTCATGCCTGATTGTAGCCGGCAGCACACACAATCCTGAAGAAGAAAGCTTGCTCGCCGTATACAAGGAAATAAACGCTTTGAGGAAAAACATTTCTTTGCTTATTGCGCCAAGACATCCAGAAAGAATACCGGTAATAGAAAAAATCGTCAAAGCTTACGGTTTTAATCCCGTAAAAATAAGCGACATCGACAGAATAAGCCAGCAAAGCAATAATGTTTTTCTGCTCGATACCATTGGTGAATTGCTGTATTTCTATAGTTTTTCGGATATTTCTTTTGTTGGAGGAAGCCTGTCAAATTATGGCGGACACAATATACTTGAGCCGATATTTTTCCTAAAACCTACAATATTCGGGCCAAACATGGCAAATTTCCAAGACATAAAAGAAATAATACTCAAAAACAAAGCAGGAATACAGATAGAAAATTGCGCCGGGCTGAAAGAAAAACTACTTGAATTGATAGATAACAACTCCCTGCGAAAAGAGCTTTCACTGCATTGCGCCCAGGTTTTTGAAGAAGAACGTAAAAGCTTGGATGAAAATTTAAAAATAATATTACAATGCGTAAACTGAAAGAGTGGTATGTAAATTTTCTCGAAAAAGAAAAGAAAAGCATAATTGAGAAAATCATTAATTTTTTTCTTTTCCTGCTTTCGTTAGTTTATGGTGCTGTTATAGCATGTCGAAACTTTCTTTATAACAAGGGTATATTTCAAACATATAAATGCCCGAAAAAATTGATAAGTATAGGTAATCTTTCCTGGGGCGGAAGCGGCAAAACCACACTTTCATTTTTTCTTTATGAAAAATTTATATCTAATTATAAAGTTGCAGTTTTACGCCGAGGCTATGGCTCTGACGAAGGAAAAATGTTTGAAGAGAAAAATATGCAGGTTTTTTCTTCGCCGAACAGAGTCAAGCTCGCAAAGGGGCTTTCGGATAAATTCGATTTGTTTATCCTGGATGATGGATTCCAGTATCGTAAATTATACCGCGACATAAATATTCTGGTTATGGCGGCACGTGAACTAAAAACGAAAACGCGGCTGTTGCCTTTAGGTTTTTTCAGGGAACCATTCAAAGCCTTGCGGCGTGCCGATATTCTAATAATCAACCATAGAAACGAGCTTAAGCCAATTGATAGACTAATAAATAAACTGCAATCAGATTTTAAGCATTTATCTATATACACAGCAGAATATAAGTTTAAAAGAATTATAGATACAAAAAATAAAGAAATAGATTTAGGGCTCATAAAAGAAAGGAAAGTCGCCGCAGTTACAGGGATAGGTTACCCTCAGGGATTTTTTAATAAACTAGAGCAGATAGGCATTAAAATTGATAAAAAAATAACGTATCCTGACCATTACGATTTAACCATCGATGAGTTTAACTCTTTGCAGGAAAATCTCATTAAGGATGGCATACGAGATGCCCTCATAACTGGAAAGGACAAATACCATCTGCCAAACGTGGATATAAAGATAAATTTTTATATTTTGGAAATAGAAATGGAAATAATCGAAGAACAAAGATTTTTGAATGATTTAAAAAGCCGGCTGCAATAAGATGTATTATTTAGCCAAACTCATACAAAAAACTCTGGAAAAATTGCCATTAGGCGTATGTTTATTATTGGGGCAATTAATAGGTTTTATTTTATCTTTAAACAGGAAAAAGTGGGAAATCTCTTTTAAAAACATAAAATCAATATTTCCGCAGAAATCAAATCGTGAAATTAAAGCTATAATTAGACGCTCCTTCCGTAATTTCGGATTAGGCCTTATCGAAAGCTTAATCGCCGCAAAGCTATACCGCCGTATTGAGCTTCGAGGAAAAGAAAACATAGAGAGCGGCGGTGGGGTTTTAGTTGCAATACATGAAGGCAGCTGGGAACTCTATAATTTCTTTATTGCAAAGCAGTTAAAATACAAGATGTTTGCAAAAGAACAAAAACAAAAAAATTTCGATAAATTCCTAAGCGAATTAAGAAAAAAATATTCACTCGGGGTCTGCTTCACGCTAAAAAAAGCTATTCAGGCTCTTTATGATGGCTTTCTTATCGGCATGGTTATCGATCATGGCGCAGAAGATAATGCTTTGATTGTAGACTTTTTTTCGCACTCTGTGCCAACGCCAAAAGGCGCAGTATATCTCGCCAAAAAGCTTAACAAAAAAATATACCCGTGTTTTGGTTATAGAAAAAAAGGGTTTTCACATGTAATTGAAATAGGAAAACCAATAAATCCGGCTGAATTGGATGAATATGCACTTTTGACTAAACTCAATAAAATATACGAAAACTACCTTAAGGAATATCCGTGGGAATATCTTTGGTTCTATAAAAGATTTAAACGGAAAAAGGATATGGACATATTAATACTTAGCGACGGTAAAGCCGGCCACCTAAAGCAATCCCAGGCATTTTTGTCTGTTTTAAAGGAAGAGCACCTTATGGTAAGGGGCCAGGTTATAGAAATCAAACCAACCGGAGGAGCCGTAAGGTTTATTTCTGAGGTTTGCGCTTTTTTTGCAGGAAAACATTGTCTTGGTTGCGGCAGCTGCCTTAATCGCATGACAGATAAAGAAGCATTTGAAAAAATAAAAAGAACATATGCCGATATTATAGTTTCTACCGGAAGCAGTGTAGCTTACTTAAACCGGATAATTGCATCAACATTAGGAGCAAAGTCAGTCGTAATCTTGCGCCCGAATACCCCCCTTAGGAAATTTGACCTAAGCATAATCCCTTCGCATGACCGCATAAGTGCCAACAATAGCGTTACGATTAAAGGCGCACTTTCTTATCCGGAGGATGTTAACGAGAAAACAGAAAACTGCAAAAAGTTTTTCCATCTAGATTCAAACAAAAAGATTTCGTTTTTTGCCGGGGGATACCTGTCCGACAAAAAGAAATATTTGGAAAATTTACAATTGTTCCTGAAAGAACTAAAGAAATTTTCATCTAAAAATAACTTTAAATTGCTTGCAAGCACATCCCGCAGAACGCAGAAAGAAATAGAAGAATTGATAGAGAAAGAACTTTATGGCTTTAAGAATTGCGAAGCAATCGTAATCCCAAGTAAAGAAAATTACGATTTTGTATTCGAAGGATTTGTAAACCTTTCGGAAATAGTTTTTGTAAGCAGCGAAAGTATTTCCATGATTTCTGAAATATTAGCATTAAAAAAACCGTGTGTCTGCGTACTTCTTGAACAATACGTGGATAAACATAAAGTTTTTCTGCAATCCTTAGAAAAAGATGTATTTTTTTCAGATAATCCATATAATATAGATGGCATTAAGCCAACGACTTCATCTATTTTTGATAACAATAAAGCTGTCATAAAAGAAGCGATTAGAAAGTTATTCTAATCCGGATTCATCTAAAAGGAAAATTATGCGCATAATGCAAATTTTACCACGTATGGAAGTGGGCGGGGTTGAACGCGGAGTTCTAGACTTGGCTATTTATTTCAAAAAAACGCAAGCCGCCAGCGTTGATGCCAGCATAGAAAATATTGTCATAAGCGGCGGCGGAAGGCTGATAAAAGAGCTGGAAAAAGAAGATATTACGCATTATGAACTTCCCGTATATAAAAAATCACTTTTTTCCCTATTTCTCATTCCTAAACTTAAAAAAATAATCGATAAAGAGAAAATAAACATTATTCATGCGCGTTCAAGAGTTCCCGGGTGGCTAAGCTTTTTCGCCTCCCGGGGAAAAAGCGCCTGCTTTGTCACAACAATTCACGGGATTTATAAAAACAAATCATCCAGCGAAGTCATGGGGTGGGGGAAATTCGTAATTTGCCCATCACGAGCTGTTGCGCGGCACATGAAAGAGAAATTCTTTGTACCGGAAGAAAAAATCGTTGTTATCAACCGCTGGGTTAATCTGAATAAATTCAAATTTACCGAGAGCCACAAACGAAAACAAAGCAATACCGTTGTAAGCATAGGACGAATATCGCCTTCCAAAGGTTATGAATATCTGATAGAAGGTTTTAAGAAAGTCATACGCCAAAACCCTTATTTAAAACTTAAAATAGTAGGTTCCCCGGATAAAACAAAAATGGATTACTTCCAGCACTTAAAAACGTTAGTTAATCGTTTTTCCCTAAACCATAACGTGGAATTTTTGGGGTTTAGGCAAGACATCGAAAACGTACTTAGCGAAGCAAAGATAGCAGTGTCGTCATCCGTGATAGATGAAGCTTTTCCAAGGAGCGTGCTGGAAGCTTCAGCCTGCGGCATACCGATAATTGCAACGCAAGTTGGAGGAGTATCCGAAATAATTGAAAACGAAGTAAACGGCATAATGGTTGAACCAAAAAATAGCGAAGCAATAGCCAGAGCCATATTGAAACTAGCGGATGATACAGCTTTAGCCGATATAATTGCTCAAAAAGGCAGGGAAAAAATCGAGAGAATGTATTCAATGGAAAAATCCCTTAAGGAAACAGCTCAAGTTTACAGCCAAGCTTTAAGCCTAAAACGTATTCTAGTAATTAAAACCTCTTCCCTTGGAGATATTATTCTTGCAATACCATCATTTAAAGCTCTTAAAGAAAATTTTCCGGAAGGCAAAATCAGTGTCCTGGTCCTTAAAAAGTATGCTGCTATTCTTTACGGTTGCCCTTATATCGATGAAATAATAACACTGGAAAATGACTATAAACGCCTGAAAAATATTTTAGCCATAACAAAGGAATTACGCAGAAAATCTTTCGACTACATAATAGACCTGCAGAACAACCGTGCATCGCATCTGATTTCTTTTCTAACCTTTCCTCAATATTCTTTCGGCTATTTGCGTAAATGGGGAATATTACTTACAAAGCATATAAGATATGTACGTAATCTCGATCCGCTTTCTTCCCAGGAAAAGATCTTGGAACTTATCGGCGCCCGCATCAAAGAAAAAAAGTTGACCTTTTGGGATATAAAAACCGATATTTCGGAAAAATTTTTGGGAAACGAAGAAAACTTAATAGGAATAAATATATCTGCTTCAAAAAAATGGCTTACCAAAAACTGGCCGGTAAGCCATATAAAATCGCTTATTGAACTCATAAATAAAAATTTACCCTTGTACAAAGTCGTCCTATTGGGCGACCCTGACAGTAAAAGGATTACTACGGAGATAGAGTCAACCGCAGTAAGAGCGCCTGTTAATTTATGCGGCAAAACAAACCTACAGGACTTGCCGTCGGTAATTAAACGGTTAAAAGTTTTTATCACTCCTGATACAGCCACGCTTCATCTCGCGCAGGCCTTAGGCGTACCCACAATTGGCCTTTTTGGCCCGACAGACCCGCTCCGGCATACCGTAAAAAGCAAAAATCTTTATATAATCTGTAAAGAGCTGCTTTGTTCTTTTTGCTATAACCCGAAGTGCAAGCTTGACAAGATAAATTTGTGTATGGAAAAAATATCTGCACAGGAAGTGTTCTCGCAAATCAAAGAAATAACCACATTCGAAAAACCGTAAGCGTAGATAAAAGATGAGGATACTGCTTATCTCAACCCACTTAAATGCCGGTGGTATTTCCCGTTATATACTCACGCTCGCCAAAGGCCTTAAAAAAAACGGGCACGAGGTGTGGGTTTCATGCGCACCACACGGAGAGTGGCTTACGAGGCTAGAGGAAGAAGGCATCTCCTATATAACCATACCGATAAAAACAAAATCTATATTAAGCATAAAGATATTAATTTCCTTTTTCATCCTCGCTAAATTCATAAAAAAAGAAAAAATCGATATCATTCATTCTAACAGCCGGGTTACCCAGTTCTTAGGGTTTCTTTTGTATAAATTCACGCGCGTTCCATATGTAGCCACTTTCCACGGATTTTACCGTAAAAGCCATGCCAGAAAAACATTAAAATTCGAAGGATTACGAACCATTGCAATCAGCCAAAATGTAAAAACGCATTTATCACAGGATTTAAATATCCCGGAAGAAAAAATACGGGTTGTTTATAACGGTGTTTGCCGCGAGGAATTTTCCCTCCGTAAAAAAACAAAAACAGATTACGGGTTCAAAGAAAATGATTTTGTCATCGGCATCCTGGGGCGGTTTTCCGAAGAAAAAGGGCATTTCCTGGCGATTGAAGCATTTAAGCTTCTCTCAGACAAGCATAGCAACGTCTATCTTGCAATATCAGGCAAAGGAAGGCTCAAGGAAGAACTAAAAACGTTCATAAGACTAACCGATATTGAAAATAGAACAAAATTCTTTGACATGGAAGCTAAGGATTTTCTTGATATTCCGGATATATTGATTGTTCCCTCAAGAAGAGAAGGATTCGGCTATGTCATAATAGAAGCATTATTAAAAGAAGTCCCGGTAATTGCCTTTAACGGTGGGGCTATTTCTGAAATAATAAAAAATGAGAAGAACGGTTTACTTTTTAATAAATATGAAGGTTTTTGCTTAAAACAAGCGATAGAACAGCTTATGTCTGATAGGCCGCTGCGGGAAAGAATCGTAAAAAAAGCAAAAGAAGACGCACAGATTTTCTCAATGGAGAATATGGCATTAAACACGGAAAAGGTATACAAAGAAGTCTTATGAAATTTAAGGCGCATGACCAAAAATCAAAAACCGGAAAGAATCAATCAAAAGCATTTTGCGTAAGAATAATTTTTGGCCTAATTTTAGTTATCGCTTTTACATTCTATGCATATATATATATTAATTATAAGACCCCTATACTTATGTATCATTCCTTTGATGATTCCCGGATTAAAGACTTTGCAGCAGTTTCTAATGCAAATTTTTATAAGCAAATGAAGTTTATAAAAGAAAAAGGCTATAAAGTTATATCTTTGAATAATTATTGCCAGTTACTCAAAGATAAAAAGCCTATATCGAAGAATTTGGTTGTATTAACAATTGATGACGGATATAAAGATAATTTAGAAGCTATAGAAATATTGAAAAAATTTGATTTTCCGGCGACCTTATTTATAACCGTTGACCGTATAGGAAAACCGGGATTTCTCTCGGAAAAAGATATACGCTTAATTTTACAGGAAACAAAAATAACCATAGGTTCGCATACGGCAACGCATCCTGACCTCCCTCAAGTTTCAGACGCAGAACTTAAAAACGAAATTTCTAGCCCAAAACATAAGCTTGCGCGGCAATTCACAACCAAAATAGAAACCATAGCTTATCCGGGAGGAGCATACGATGAAAGGGCATTGAAGGAAGTTGAAAGCGCAGGATATCTTTGCGCTTGCACAACAAACAGAGGATTTTCCAAAAAACTTAACAGATTCTCCCTACGCAGGGTAAAAATGACCAATCGCGATACCGAGTTTAGCCTTTGGTCTAAATTGAGCGGTTTTTATAACTTTTTCAAAAAACCTAAGAAACCGTATTAAGATGAAACGAATTCTTGTCGTAAATGTAAACTGGCTTGGCGATGCGATAATGACGACACCCGCCTTTAAGGCAATAAAAGAAAAATTCCCTTCTTCTTTTGTCGCAGTAACGGCGCCTGAAAGAGTAAAAGAGGTATTCAGCGATAATCCCCATATCGATGAAGTAATAATTTTTGATGAAAAGAAAAACCAAAAAGCTTTTTCACAAAAATTACGTTTCATACAACAATTACGAGCAAAAAAGTTTGACACAGCTTTTCTTATACACCGTTCATTTACTCGTGCCCTTATCTGTCTTCTTTCCGGAATAAAGGTAAGAATCGGCTACAGAAGGCTTAAGAATATATTCATAGTAAACAAGATGATTAATCCACCGGCAAAAAATATACATAAACAGGATTATTACCTATATCTATTTGAAAAAGCTGCAATAGCTATTGCCGATAAGTTGCCCAAAGTGTATATTCAACAGCAAATACAGGAAAAATACAAAGCCGACATATCTATCATACGCCAAAAACACACCTATCTTGTAGGCGTGAATCCTTCTGCAAACTGGCTGCTTAAACAATGGCCCCAAGAAAACTTTGCAATACTTTGCGATAAGCTCATAAGAGAATTAAACTGCGGCATTCTTTTTATCGGTGCCAAGATTGATACAGCTATAGTCGACGGAGTTATTAATAAAATGGTAGGGGATGCCTATAATTTCTGCGCAAAAACAAATATAAAAGAACTTGCAGCAATAATAAAAAATGTTGATTTGTTTATATCCAATGACTCTGGCCCGGCACATTTATCTGCCTCGCTTGGAGTTAACACCCTTGTATTATTCGGGCCAACATCGTCCAAGCTTAGTGCGCCACGCGGCAAGGCAGTACAAATCTTAGAGAAATCCATACATTGCGAAATACCGTGCTATAGTACAAGCTGCCAGGACAATCTTTGCATAAAAAATATAACAGTAGAGGACGCCTACATCAAAGCAAAAGAGTTTTTGAAAAATGTTTAAAAACATAATCGTAAACCTGCCAAGCAATATCGGAGATACTATTTTAACGCTTCCAGCTCTCAACCGGCTCCACTTAAACTACCCGCAGGCAAAATTAACTTTAATTTGCTCAAAACAAACACAAGAGTTTCTTTCGCATTACTCTGATGCTAACGAAACGCTTCTCTTCGATAAACGCTGGCCGGCAATGCGAAAATTTAAATTTTCGCTTAGCTTACGCCAAAAATACGACCTTATTGTCGATTTTAAAAATTCACTTTTACCATTATTTACCGGGGCGAAACGAACTCCATTTTTTAGAAAGTTTACGAAAAACTTGCCCGCAAAAGATAGATATCTTTATCTGATAAAAGATATCGCGCCAATTGATGCAAAAAAAACTGCACAATTTTTACTCACGGAAGACGAAGAAAAAAAATGGAAATTGCCGCAAATTGAACAATCCGTATTCGTTGCCTGCGCATCGAATGCGCTTCAAAAACGCTACCCCTATAACCTACTTAAAGAACTTGTAAAAAATCTTGCCAAACGCACGCCGGTTACGATATTGGGGCAGGAAGCAGACAGACAATTCTATAAAGATATTTTAAACATTCCCGGCGTAAATGACCTTGTCGGAAAAACAAAAATCCACGAAGTCTTTTATCTTCTAACGGCATACGCGCGCTTACTTGTATGCGTAGATTCAAGCATAATGCATATCGCAAGCTACCTTGACATACCAATAGTAGCAATGTTTGGGCAAACCAGCGTTCTTAAATACGGCCCTTGGTCAAAAAAATATATTGTAGTGAAAAGAGACGACCTCGATTGTGTGCCTTGCGAAAATCCACATTGCCGGTTTAATCATGAATGCATGGAAATAGACCCAAAGCGCGTGCTTAGCGCGATAGATAAATTAAACCCAAATAATCATGGAACAAATACGTAAAAAAATATTAATAATGCGTACGGATAGATTAGGGGATGTAATTCTCTCTACGCCCGCGATAGCAAACTTACGTAAATTCTATCCCGATAGCTATATTGCCTTTCTCTGCAGGCCATACACAAAAGAAGTTATAGAAGGCAATCCCCATCTAGATGAAATTATTATCTATGACAAAAATAAAGAACATAAAAGCATTTTTGCATCAATAAAATTCTGCCTTGCCTTGCGTAAAAAAAAGTTTGATACTGTTTTTATCTTAAATCCAAATAACCGCTCAAACATAATTGCATTATTTGCTGGTATTCCAGAGCGTATTGGGTTAAACCGGAAAATGGGTAGGCTGTTGACTCATCCTATAGAAGATAAGAAACATGAAGGAAAAAAACACGAGCTGGAATATACTTTGGACATCCTAAAAGAAGCCGGGGTTACAATTACAGAGAAACACACTTATTTTCCGATAAAAAAAGAATCGGAGGAACGGATAGAGGATTTGCTCGTAACGCATGGGATAAAAAATAATTCATTTTTAGTGATTCATCCTTCTGCCTCATGCCCGTCAAAACGCTGGCCGCAGGATTACTTCGTAAAACTGATAAGATTAATAAACGAAAGAACAAACTTAAGAATAGTTTTAATAAGTGCAGAGAATGAAAAGAAATTTGCTGATAGCCTGGTAAAAGAAAAAAATACAATAGACCTAAGAGGGATTTTAAGCATTTCGGATATAGGTGCGCTTCTTAAACGCTCAAAACTATTCATATCAAACGATTCAGGGCCTGTGCATATTGCGGCAAGCTTAAATTGCCCTGTGATTTCTATCTTCGGAAGGAATGACCCAGGCCTTTCACCTGTACGTTGGAGGCCGCTTGGTGAAAAATCATTTTATATCCATAAAGGAAATTCTTGCAAAAATTGCCTAGCTCATAATTGCGTTTTGGGTTTTCTGTGCCTTAAATCCATAACACCGGAAGAAGTATTTGCTTTGGCCTTAAAAATATTAGAATAAAGTTTGGAATCAAAAATCTAATGCGTCATAAAAAAACTGCTATAATATGCTTATAAGATGAAAAAGGTTAAGCGGATTTTAATTATATCTTCCGACAAACACTTAAGCGATATTCTTCATTTCTGTTTCGACGGCTGGGGATACGAAGTTTTTGTACACGAACCGAACATAGACGATATAATTGTAATTAAAAAAATATCACCTGACGCGATAGTAATAGACGTACATTCTGCAACCAAATCGCATCTTGAAATATGCAGGCTCCTTAAAGAAGATTTCATTACCGCTCTTATACCTATAATTGCTTTAATAAATAAAAGGCAGCTTAGAGAACAGCTTCTCACCTTAAAACAAGGAGTCGATGATTACTTGATAAAGCCTCCCGACCCACTGGACTTAAGAACACGCATAGAAATCGCGATAAAACGCTCGCAGTATAGCTTTTATTCAAGCCCTTTAACCGGGCTTCCGGGTGCGCGGCTCATCGAAGATATCGTGAAAGAAAGAATCGAAAAAAATACTCCTTTTTCTTTCGCCCATATAGACATCGATAACTTTAAATCCTTTAATGATGTTTACGGCTACATAAAAGGCGACAAAGCCCTTATGCAAACTGCCTACATACTTTACAGCGTAATCAAGAAAATCGGAAATGCTGATGATTTTATGGGCCATATAGGCGGTGATGATTTTGTTTTTATCACAACTCCCGATAAACATAAGGAAATTTGCCGCTATTTTATTTTTATGTTTGATAACCTTATACCGTACCACTACTCAAAAAAAGATAGGGAACAGAACTTCGTAATTGCACGTAACCGTGCAAAACAGATAAGAAAAATGCCCCTTATGAGTGTAACAATAGCTGTAGTGAATAAAAATAAACCAAATGAATTCAAGAATATAGTAGAAATCAACGAGAGGATAGCAGAGGTAAAAAAATATTTGAAAACTGTTCCGGGCAGCAAGTTTATGGCAGACAGGCGTACTTCTACCAATGACAAAGAAGACCTGCAGGTTTATAAAAAAGAGGACTTCTTTATAAACTCATACAAACCGATAGGCCAAATCCTAATCGAACAACATAAGATAACCGGGGCACAGCTGGAAGAAGCCCTTACGGCAAATTGGAAGAGAGGAATAATACTGGGAGAAATACTTCGAGATTGCGGCTTTGTAACCGAAGAGGACATTGAAAAAGCTTTAAAGATACAAAAAGAAATTCTTGAAAAATCGCGCAGCTGACCTATAAAACTTTCCGTTTTTGTCTTGACAGGAAAAGGTTTATTGCTATACTATCTAAATCCATTTTTTTTATTTTGAAATTGATTGTGAAAAAATTCACAAAAGACCAATGATCAACAAATATTTATATATAAAAAACAACAATTTTTTAAGGCTTCTGGATAATTTATCTGCGGATTATAAAGTATTTACACCACAAGAAACACGAAAAAACTATTTCTGGAAAGAATATAAAGGCGCCTTTGAATTCTCTAAATACCGCTCAGTAACGAACCTCAGGCAATTCTTTACGCCTGCCGTAGAACAAATCGATAACTATTTTGGCTCGAATAAAGCTCAAGAAAGAAAACCCATCTGCATCGTTGGCGCAAAGGCATGCGACCTCGGGAATGCCCTTAAAATACACGATTATGTTTTCCTTGAAGGAGACGTTGATAGTGCCTATAAACAACTAAGAGAAAAAAATCTCATAATTTCCAGTGACTGTACTGCCTTTAAGGAAACTTGCTTCTGCCTTGCCTTGGGTAATATGCCATACCCGGAAGAATTATTCGATTTAAACATTTCATGCGTAAACGATGGTTACCTTGTGGAAATCGGTTCTAAAAAAGGAGAAGGTACTGTAGCTTCAAATAAAAGCCTTTTTGAAACAGTAAATGACACAACACTTAAAGAACGTGAGAATAACCGAAATAGCGTAACGAAAGAATTCCGCTGTCAAATAGAACCCCTGGAATTTCCGAAAGATTCATTGCTTTATAATCTTATAAAAAACGGTTACGGCGATAAATTATGGCCTGAAGAAGCTTTAAAATGCGTTGAATGCGGCGCTTGCATTATGAACTGCCCAACCTGCCATTGTTTTCTTTTATTTGATACAAAAGATAAGGACGGATATTTCAAGGGAAGGGTTTGGGACGGTTGCCAATATAAAAATTTCACACGCGTTGCCGGAGGCGCTAATGCGCTTAGGCTACGCGAACAAAGACTGCGTAACCGTTATATCAAAAAATTCGAATTTTTCCCTGAAAGAATAAAATTATATGCCTGCACGGGATGCGGTAGGTGCGTTGAAGGCTGCCCTGCGAAAATAGATATACGAAAAATTTTTAAGCTACTCAACGAAAATCAAAATAGCGCTAAAAAATGAGCATATATCTACCGAATAAAGCAACAATTACCAATATAATCGAGGAAACCCCGACAATAAAAACTTTTGTCTTTAAGCCTGTTGATTCTTTTTCTTTTAAAACAGGCCAATTTATTGAATTAAGCTATCCGGGTATAGGCGAAGCGCCCTTTACGCCGTCTTCTGACCCAAATAATAAAAAAGCTTTCGAGGTAACCATAATGAAGGTAGGCAAAGTAACGGAACTGTTTCATAAAGCAAAAATAGGGGATTGTTTAGGCATGCGCGGGCCTTACGGAAACGGCTATCCGGTTGATAGTTTTAAAAACAAAGAACTTTTGATAGTTGGCGGAGGCGTGGGCTTAGCACCACTGCGCTCATTGATTTATGCCCTTTACAACCGCATAAATGATTTTAAAAAAATAGTTATATGCTACGGGGCACGCAGCCCTCAGGATATTGTATATAAATATCTTCTTGAAGAGTTTAAAAAACCAAAAAATGTAGAATTCAGGCTTACTGTCGATAGAGCCGACAACACCTGGAAAGGAAACGTAGGTATTGTGACAACTCTTTTAGAAAAATTGCCTTTGGATATTAAACAAGCCACGGGTATAGTTTGCGGGCCGCCGATTATGATGAAATTCGCAAGCCTTAAACTCTTAGAACTGGGTTTTTCTCCAAAAAACATACACTTATCCATGGAAAAGAACATGAGTTGCGGCTTGGGTAAATGCGGCCATTGCCGGCTTGGCAAATACTATATATGTAAAGACGGCCCTGTTTTTATATTCGATGATATAAAAGATATGTGGGACATTTGGGATTAGAAAAAAGGCTAAGGTTAAATCTGAAGTTGAGTTAAAAATAGCGCCTTAACCTAAACCTTAACTTCAACCTTTTTAAAGAAATGAAAAGAATATTGCTAGATTTAGAGAAATGCGATAACTGCCCTGAGTGTGTCGTTAAATGCAGTTATATTTATCATCCCCAAAATAAAGGAATAACCTCCTTGAGGGAATTCGCAACCTTTGCCGTTGTCTGCCACAGGTGTGAAGAAGCCCCTTGCATTAATTCGTGCTACCACAATGCGCTGGCGAAGGACGAAAATAAAATAATAAAACGGGCAAAATTTTTATGCACCTCCTGCAAAACCTGTACACATGCTTGCCCTTTTGGAGTAATATTCGATGATTTCCTGGATTTCCTTGATTCAAAATGTGATTTTTGTATTGGTAGAAATAAACATCTGTGCATCGAAACTTGCACACATAAAGCATTAGAAATCCTGGACATCGACAAAGATGATATAGCTCAGAATACTTACGTTATCTCTGATTATCTTGCAATTAAGCATCCGAAAAAATGGTTCCTTGATGATAAAGTGCTCTATAAGAAAAAATAATAATGATAAAGATGATTTTACAGTATTTAATTTTCCCTGGCCTGGCATTTTGTTTCTTTATGGGCGCTATGGGTTTCTGGCTTGAAAGAAAACTAACTGCCCGCTTCCAGTATCGAGTGGGCCCGCCCTGGTATCAGAATTTTATTGACGTAATGAAATTATTTCTAAAAGAAACAATGATACCGCGCGATGCGACAAAAACTATTTTTATAGCTTCACCAATTATAAGTTTATCGGCAGTAATTTTAGTAAGTATAATACTGGCAAATAATTACTTTCTAAACATAAGTTTTATCGGCGATGTTATCGTAATTTTATATTTACTGCTCATACCATCGCTTTTCATTATTCTCGGCGCACTTTCCTCAAAAAACCCCTTAGCGCTTGTGGGGGCCGCAAGAGAAACAAAACTTATGCTTGCTTACGAATTTGTATTTATCGCAAGCTTAATAATTGCGATAATTAAATCGGGTAATTCAATTATGATGGCGGACATAATCGGTATCCAGATACTAAATAAACCTAATATAGCCAGTTTCTCAGGCGCAATCGCCTTTGTGCTGGCTATTTTTTATGCTCAGGCAAAATTAGGTATAGTGCCGTTTGATATGGCTGAAGCAGAGCAGGAAATTATGGCAGGTACTGTAATTGAGTATTCCGGGCCGCTTCTCGGCTTTTATAAAATATCAAAATTAATGCTTTATTTTTCCCTGCCGTTATTTATAATTTCCTTATTCGTAAAAATTTCTGTAGAATCTGCATTTTTAAGATATTTAATATTTTTTGCAGAATATATACTTATCATTTTTATTATGTCTGTAATTAAAAATATAAATCCAAGGCTGCGGATAAAAGATGCTTTGGGATTTTTTTGGTTTTTACTTTTTCCTCTTGGAATTTTGGGTATAATTTTGGCGCAATTCGGACTATAATGAAACTAAAAGAAAAGATACTTACAAAATCGCTGTGGGTGTATCATTTAAGTGCAGGCTCGTGCAACAATTGCGATATAGAAATACTGGACTGCCTTACCCCGCGATTTGATATCGAACGTTTCGGAATGCAGCTGGTAGGCAGCATTCGCCACGCAGACGTTTTACTTATAACCGGCGCGATGAATAAAAAATCGGCAAAAATCCTTAAAAGCCTCTATGAACAGGCGCCAAAACCATTGTTCGTTGCTGCTGTCGGGACTTGCCCATGCTCTCAGCATATGTTTAAAGGAAGTTACCCTATGCTTAGTGCCCTTGATGAAATAATTCCTGTTGACGTATACATTCCGGGATGTCCTCCAAAGCCCGAAGCTATAATTGCCGGAATTGCCAAGTTAATTAATAAACTTACTGCAAAAGATAAAAAAGGATAGAAATGATAAAAGACGAAGTTAAAAAAATATTGGCAGCAAAGATAAAAAATTGGGAAGTAAAAAACCCTAAAAGAATATATTTTGAGGTAGATAAAAAAGATATAAAGGAAATTGCCCGTAGCCTTTACAAAGATTTTAACATGAGGCTCTCAACTATTACCGGTATAGATAACGAAAAGAATTTTGAATTAATTTTCCATTTTGGCTTAGATAAAACAGGGGAACTTTTTAATGTAAGAACTTTTATCAACGATAAGGATAACCCGGAGATAGATTCTCTTGTTGATCTATTCAAATCATCCGACTGGGTAGAAAGAGAAATTCATGAGCTTCTCGGCATAAATTTTAAAGGCCATCCCAACTTAAAACATCTATTGCTTGATGACGACTGGCCAAAAGACAGTTACCCCTTAAG
>Ga0265297_10003803_pt1 | contig 26253 bp, 31 predicted proteins | sample Munlanlwell13791_FD_192502 | JGI IMG/M metagenome (GOLD analysis project Ga0265297, IMG submission 192502) | Leachate microbial communities from a municipal landfill in Southern Ontario, Canada - Leachate well 137-91 | ecosystem: Engineered > Solid waste > Landfill > Unclassified | place...
AAAATCCGACGAAAAGGAGGATTTTATGCGAATCGAAGGACCTATCTGTGTACATGTCAAAGACTTACGTCAAATTTTTACCCTCACGCCATTGCGAGAAGTGCCGAAGGCGCGACGAAGCAATCCCTAAAGCTGAAATCTCCCAATAAACCTTACTTGCCTATCTCTTTATCCCTGAATCGCGGTTTAGTATCTCAAGTTTAGTGCCGCGTTTATTTGAAACTATTTTTAAATTGGCCTATAAAAAAATTTAAAAATATGCTTGACAACGATAGAATATTAATGTATATTAATATTGAAAATCATTATCAATAAGGAGTGATGTGAAAATGCCTATGCGTGATGGCACAGGGCCGCCTTGGTGGCACGGACGATTTAGTGGATGCGGTTATAGAATGACCGTGCCTAGGCAAGCGATATTAGATATCCTTAGTAAGACATCAGAACATTTGAGCGCTGAAGATGTGTATAGGGCTGTTCATAAAAGTTATACTAATGTCGGTCTTACTACGGTTTATCGTACTTTAGAATTGTTAGTTCATATGGGTCTTGTTTTTAAGTTTGATTTTGGCGATGGAAGAGCGCGATATGAGTTATCAGAAGGTCCGAAAGGCGCTCGACATCACCATCATCTGATATGCACAGGATGCGGCAGAGTTGTTGATTATACGGATTTTATAGATGAAGAGGTGGAATTGCTTAACCAAACGGAAAAAGGCCTTAGTAAAAAGTATAATTTTAAGATTACAAATCACTTAATCCAGTTTTACGGTTTATGTGATGGTTGCACAAAGAAGTAGATTATATTTTTTTTGTTTAAAATGAAAATGATTATCAATAGCAATAAAGGGTGGTGATAGCTATGCCAGGATTTGACGGTACCGGTCCTATGGGGAAAGGGATGTTTACAGGAAGAGGTATGGGTATTGCATATCTTATGTAGATAGTAAAAATAGGAAAGAGAAGGAGGTGTTTGATATGCCAAGAGGAGATGGAACAGGACCAATGGGGTTAGGCCCTATGACAGGAAGGGCAACAGGTTATTGCGCCGGTTATAATACGCCAGGTTACATAAATCCAATCCCGGGCAGGGGTTATTTTGGCTGGGGTAGAGGATCTTATGGTTGTGGCGGCGGCAGGAGCTGGCGAAGGGCCTCAATGGGTATACCTGCTTTTAGCGGAGCGTATCCTTACGCGCCCGAATTGGCGCCTAAGCAGGAAGCGGATATCTTAAAAAATGAAGCCGATATCTTAAAAAAACAACTTAAAGATATCCAAGGCCGCATTGAGACTTTAGAAAAAGTCCAGGCAGAGAAGAGCGAGTAACCGTTATGAGGTGAAGGGATAGATTTTAATTTTCCATCCCTCGTTTAAAACTGCTTAAAAAGGAGTAATTATGCGTGTAGCCATATCTACAGATGGGGACTTTGTGTCCGCTCATTTTGGCAGATGCCCTGTTTTCACTCTTGTTGATATTGAAAACAACAAGATAGTCAAAAGGACAGAAGCCGCGAATCCGGGGCATGAGCCAGGAGCTATTCCTCAATTTTTGCACCAGAAAGGCGTAAATTGCATAATTGCCGGCGGCATGGGGATGCGGGCAATAGGTTTTTTTGAGGAATATAATATAAAGACAATAGTTGGAGTAAGCGGGAAAATAGATGATGTAATTGCGGACATAGAAAAAGGCACTATAGAAGGTGGTGAGAGCCTTTGTAAGCCAGGCGCAGGCAAAGGTTATGGTTTAGACAAAAAGGTGTGCGACCATCCCGGCGAAAAGGACTGCTAAGATTAAAAAAGAAAAGAGGAAATTATGAATAATGAAACAAATCCCGTTATTGGTGAAAAAATTTGCGTTACCTCGGAAGGAAATAATTTGGAGTCAAAGGTTGACCCGCGTTTTGGCAGATGTCAATATTTTATTATTGTGGATACCGGCACTATGAAGTTTGAAGCGATAAACAATCCTAATATTGATTCAATGGGCGGGGCCGGGATTCAATCAGGCCAATTTATCGCGGAAAAACAGATAAAAGCTGTGCTTACAGGTAATATCGGACCTAACGCGTTTCAAACTTTACAAGCGGCTGGCGTGGGTGTTATTACCGGTATTTCAGGCACGGTTAAAGAAGCGGTAGATAAGTATAAAAAAGGCAAGCTAAAATCTACGCAAGGCCCAAGTGTAAATTCAAAATTTGGTATACCGCCAAGCAGGCAGGGAGAGTGAAAAAATAGCACTTGTTATTAATAAAACTAAACGTAACAGTTTCGGGGCACGTGTCAATATTTGCCATGCGGATGTTGTAAGAATTGAACAGAAGAAAGCCGTTGAAAATTATGAGTGCGCGGAATGCGCATAAACGAATGGCCAGACAAAGCGATATCGTTTTTAACAATGGGAGGTATAAAATGCCGGGTGGAGATAGAACGGGACCTTTAGGCCAGGGGCCGGGGACAGGCAGAGGCATGGGTAGAGGAGCCGGTCGAGGAAGAATAGGCGGTAACCGCCCGGGAGCAGGGCCCGGCGGGGACTGTGTTTGCCCCAGCTGCGGTCAGAGAGTGACCCATCAACAAGGAATACCTTGTTATTCCGTAAATTGTCCAAAGTGCGGAACAAGATTGGCAAGGCTGTAAAAGTTGATTTTGAAAAAAGAAGTTTTAGAAAATCATAAGCGCTATTTAGAACGAAAAAAACTATACCAAAGCCACGGATTTAATATAGATAAAGAGCGAAAATTTGTGCTTAATAAGGCTAAGCCCTTGTTCGGCAATATCCTGGAGGTTGGTACAGGCAAGGGCCATTTTGCGCTGATTCTTGCCCAAAAAGGGTATCGGTTTACAAGCGTTGATGTTTCCGAAGAAGAGCAGAATATCGCGAAATTAAACTTGAAATATTTTGGATTGGAAAATTTAGTTAATTTTAGCATAGAAAATGCCGAACATTTAAGTTTTAAAGACGAAAGTTTCGATGTCATCTTCTCAATAAATACAATTCATCATCTTGTAAATCCGTTTAAGGTGATAGACGAATGCGCAAGGATTATATCTTTTGAAGGAAAGATTATTTTAAGTGATTTTACTAAAGAGGGATTTAAAGTCATTGATGGGATCCATGCGGCAAGTGGCAGGAAACATGAAAAAGCAGGCATTACTTTAGGTGATATTAAAGATTACCTTAGGGTTAAAGGATTTATGGTGAGTAGATATGAAAGAAAATTTCAGGAAATATTAACAGCGCATAAATTGGCGATATAAAATTATGATTATTTCAGTAGCAAGCGGAAAAGGCGGAACAGGCAAGACAACAATCGCGGTGAACCTGGCATTATCCATAAACGGGGGAGTTCAGTTTTTGGATTGTGACGCGGAAGAGCCCAACGCGCATATTTTTTTAAAACCCGTAATAAGGAAAACCGAAAAGGTATTTATCTCTGTCCCGGAGATAGATAAAAAAAAATGTACTTATTGCGGCAAATGCCGTGAAGTTTGCGCCTACAATGCTATAGCTGTTGTGAAAGGGGCTGAAGGCAAAAAAGGCAGTATATTGGTTTTCTCAAATCTTTGTCATGGCTGCGGAAGCTGTTCCTATTTTTGCCCTGAAGGCGCGATAAAAGAGGTGAATAAGGAAATCGGAGAAATCGAAATAGGCGCATCCGGAGCTATGCAATTTATACACGGGAAATTGAATATAGGTGAAGCGATGGCCCCGCCGGTTATACGGCAGATAAAAAAACATATTAATCCAATGTGTACAGTTGTTATTGATGCTCCACCGGGCACGTCATGCCCCGTAGTTGAGACTATAAAGAAAAGCGATTTTTGTCTGCTTGTTACAGAGCCGACGCCGTTTGGATTGAACGATTTAACATTGGCTGTGGAGGTCTTAAGAAAGCTCAAAGTGCCTTTTGGGGTTGTAATTAATCGGTCGGATTTGGGGAATAATAAAACAGATGAATATTGTGAAAAGGAGAACATCCCTATTTTTATGCGTATACCCTTTAAAAAGGAGATAGCGGTTGCTTATTCAAAAGGTGAGCTTATTGTAAAAACGTTTCCCGAATACGGAAAAGATTTTAAGCGGCTTTTTAATAAAATAAAGGCAAAAACTTAGTTACAATTTGTCAAAACAAAAAATCTGCTGTTATCGCTTTGTTTAGGAATAAAACCAAACAAGCGTATAAAATGGTAAAGAGTTTGATAAAATAGGGTGCGAGGTTTATCCGGTTGGTCCGCGCCTTAGTGATGCGGACGGAGTAAGGTGCTGTAAAATCGCAAGCAGTATCCCTTTTAATGCGGATATTGTTTATGCGGTTACCGCGCTTCGGTTACAGGGACAACAGTAAAAGAATGCAGGGAGAAATTCATTAAAAGAGTGTGGTTTCAATCTGGGGTTGAAAATGAAGCCGTGATAAAATTTTGCCGTGGTAATAATATTGACGTAATCCACGAACCCTGCGTAGTTGCGGGATCTTCATAACAAGAAAGATTTTTTATGGACAAGAGAATAGATATTGTAATTGTCGGGGCCGGACCTGCCGGCATAGTTACTGCCACTACGGCTCGAACATATTATCCTAAGAAGAGCATTACAATTATAAAAAGTATCGCGCAGGGGTGTATACCCTGCGGGATACCCTATATGTTTTCAAGTCTTAAAAACCCGGATGATAATAAATTAAGTACTGACGCTTTGCAAAAAATAGGTATTGATGTGGTTGTTGATAGAGCTCTTTCTATAAACAGCTCAAAAAGAATATTAAAAACAGAGAAAAGGGGGAACTATTTTTATGAAAAATTGGTTTTAGCTGTCGGGTCGGACCCGATAATTCCTCCGATTAATGGGATTGACAAAGAAGGGGTTTACCCCATATTCAAAGATATGGTGTATTTGCATAAAGTGGTACAGGAGATCAAAAAAAAGAAGAAGATCATTGTGATAGGAGGGGGATTTATAGGAGTGGAGTTTGCGGATGAAATAGCATCTTTAAAAGGGAAAGAGGTGACATTAGTTGAAATGCTTCCCGACCTTTTAGCTAATTCTTTTGATAAAGAGTTTTCTGTCCTCGCAGAAAAGAGGTTAAGAGACAGAGGGGTCAATGTTATAAAAGGTATCAAGGTTGAAGAGCTGATAGGAAAAGTCCAGGTTGAAGAAGTGCGTCTTTCGAATGGAGATATTTTGCCGGTAGATGGGGTGATCTTAGGGATAGGGGCTAAACCTAATATACAGCTGGCAGCGGGAGTTGGATTAGATATAGGTAAATGTAGAGGTATTTTGGTAGATGAGTATATGAGAACCTCGCATGAAAGCATATTTGCTGTGGGCGACTGTTCTTGCAAGAGGGATTTTTTCACCAGAAAGGCCACTTCTGTTATGCTTGCTTCAACCGCTACCGCAGAAGCTAGAGTTGCCGGAGCCAATTTGTATATGATAAAAGTTATTAGAGAAAACAAAGGTACCATAGCTGTCTATTCTACTTATGTAAACGGATTGGTTTTAAGTTCGGCTGGTCTCACGGAAACAAGCGCTAAAAAAGAAGGCTTTGAGATAGCGGTTGGCATAGCTGAGGGGGTTGACAAGCACCCGGGGACCCTTCCGGGCGTGAACAAAAGTAAAATAAAGCTGGTTTTTTCAAAATATTCGGGAATTATTTTAGGGGGACAGGTGAGTTGCGGTATGGCATGCGCGCAACTTATAAATCTTATAGGAGTAGCTATACAAAAGAGGATGTTAGCCACAGAGCTTGAGACACTTCAAATGGCCACGCATCCGTATCTTACAAGTTCTCCGACACGGTATCCTATTGTATTAGCGGCTCAAAACGCGTCGCATAAAATATAAAAGAGGTCGCAGTGAAACAGATCCTTATAATAAGCGGAAAAGGCGGAACAGGCAAAACCGTGATTACAGGAGCGTTCGCGGCGCTTGCAGAGAATAAGGTTATGGCTGATTGTGATGTGGACGCGGCCGATTTGCATCTTTTGTTAGAGCCGTCTATAAAAGAAAGGCACGGGTTTAGGAGCGGGAATACTGCCGTTATAGATAAAGAGAAATGTGTTAAATGCGGCAAGTGCGTTGAGGTTTGCCGTTTCGATGCCATTAGTGAATATTTTATCATAGATGGGATCTCCTGCGAAGGATGCGCTTTCTGCGGCTTTGCTTGTCCAGTAGGCGCTATCAAGATGGAGGAGAATATTTCTGGCGAATGGTTCATATCCGATACGCGTTTTGGTCCTATGGTCCACGCCAAACTTGGCATAGCCGAAGAAAATTCCGGTAAACTTGTAAGCCTTGTGAGAAAACAGGCAAAAGAATTGGCGGATAAAAAAAATGCTGATTGGGTTCTTGTTGATGGTGCGCCCGGGATAGGTTGCCCTGTCATAGCGTCCCTTTCCGGCATAGATTGCGCTGTGGTTGTTACTGAACCGACTCTTTCAGGCCTTCACGACGCCGACAGGGTTATGCGGGTGGCTAAACATTTTGGAATTTTAGCAAAATTAATTGTGAATAAATACGATCTTAATATTGATATGACAAAAAAGATCGCGCAGTATTGCAACGATAATAATGTAGATTTAATCGGGAGAATATCTTTTGACAAAGGTGTTGTGGAGGCGATGGTTTTAGGCAAGACTATCATAGAGTACAAGTCAGGACAGGCCCGGAGAGAGATTGAAAGTGCCTGGCAGGTATTGCAAAATAAACTCAAATAATCTAGTGCGGGAAGGAGAAAAAATGAATAAAGTGCATCAAAGATTTTCCGATAAATTCAGCAGTCACTGGGTTAAGGTAAAATTTTATCAGGAGAAGCCGAAGGATGATGCCAAAAGGTTAAGAGATGTTAGGTTCTGTGAGGCGACAAGAAAGGCGGTCTTAGGCCCTATTTTATTGGACAAAGAGGGTATTATCTGTCCCGGGGCGCAGCATGTTTTTGGCTGGAGGTCACTTTTAAAAAATAAGTCCTTACAAGATTGTTGCGACAAGCGGGATATTCAGGAGAATACTTTAAAATCGATGATTTCCAGGGTACCTTTTTTCAAAAAACCTTTTAAATATATAGGCTTAAACACAGATGGCGTTCCGGATCTTGTTATATCGTATATCCCGCCTCGAGAGGTTATGAGTTTGACAAAGATATATAATAATAAAGTAAACAAAAATCTGGACGTTTCGTTGCGCACTATAATGGCTGTTTGCGGCGGTGTAGCAGTAAAGGCATATTTAGAAGAAAAGATGTGTCTTTCCTTTGGATGTGATGATTCGCGAAAATTTGCAGATATGAGAATGGAAAATTTGGCGGTCGGTATACCAAAGAAACTGTTTAAAATATTCCTGGATTAGAGGGCTGTTTTATCAAATTATAAATATAAGATAAAACCATGAAGACATATTTGGATTGTATACCTTGTTTTTTTAGACAGATGATCGAGGGCGCGCGGATTATAGGCGCAAATCCTGAAACGCAAAAGAAGATTGTAGATGGGTTTGCCAAAAAAATTCCTAAGATATCGCTTGAATCCAGCCCCCCTGCTATAGCCCGTTTCGGATACGCTCTTTTAAGAAAGGCAAGTTCTAATGGAGATCCTTATAAATACATAAAACAAAAAAGCAATCGCATTGCATTGAGACTTTACCCTGGGTTAAAAAATAAAGTTAGTAATTCAAAAGACAGGCTTTTAGCGGCGATAGAATTAGCTATTACCGGCAATATTATAGATTTTGGCGTAAAGAATAGTTTAGATGTGGAAGCGGAACTTAAAAAGATACTCGCATATAAGAATAAAAATACTAATAAAAAAACTATATTTCATTATTCGGAGTTCAGGCGGGTTTTGAAAGGCGCAAAAAATATTTTATACCTGGCTGATAATGCCGGGGAGGTAGTGTTTGACCGAATTTTGACTGAAGAAATAAAAAAAGAGTATCCCAATATGAGTATTATTTACGCGGTCAAAGCGGGGCCGGTGATAAATGATGCGTTAATTGAAGATGCCGGAGTTTGCGGAATTGATAAGACCGTTCGGGTGATCTCAAATGGAACGAACGTGCCGGGGACGATACTTGGTCTGTGTTCAAAAGAATTCAAAAAAATTTATAACAACTCGGACATGATAATCAGTAAAGGCCAGGGAAATTTTGAAACTTTATCTCATGAGAAAAGGCCTATCTTTTTTTTGTTGATGGTAAAATGCCGGGTTGTGGCCAAAGAGACAAAATGTAAAATAGGTGATACCGTATTGTTTTATAATATTAAGAAAATAAAGAACAGATAATGAGGATAAAAGTTATTTTTGATAAAAAGGCTTTAAATAAAAATCTACATACCGGGTGGGGTGTTTCATTTTTGGTTGATAACAAAATATTATTTGATACAGGTGAAAACGGAAAGTGGTTATTTAAAAATATGCGCGCGTTAGGAGTCGATATAAAAAACATTGAAGCGGTAGTCATTTCTCACGACCATTGGGATCATACGGGAGGCCTGTGGGATATCTTAAAGAAAAGAAGAGGACTTAAGGTTTATTCCTGCCCAGGTTTTGGCAAAGAATTTAAGGATAAAGTACAAAAAAAACAGACAGAATTGATCGAAGCTGATAACTTCACAGAGATATCTCGAGATATTTTTATTACAGGAGAAATAGCGGGCGCTTATAATGGCAAGTATATGCCAGAACAAGCGATAGTGTTGAAGACAAAAACTGGGCTGACTATAATCACCGGGTGTGCTCATCCAGGGGTCTTAAAGGTGATAGATAAGGTAAAAGCAAAATTTCATAATAAAATAATTTATTTTGTTTTAGGCGGATTTCACCTTATGAAATCGGATAAACGAGACATAGAGATAATAGCTGAAAATTTTAAAAAAATAGGCATAATAAAAACCGGACCTACGCACTGTTCCGGAGAAATAGCGGAAGGTATTTTTAAAAAATACTATAAAGACAATTTTGTGGCGATTAAAGCGGGCCAGGAAATAGAGGTTTGAAAAAACGATATGGTATTTTAACCATTACTGATTAATAGTCAAAAGGAGGCAAAATATGGAGAATAAGATTTTTGGGTATGAGTTGATTCTTGATTTATACGGTTGCGATTTAGGAGTTATGGAATCAAAGAAGAAGCTCGCCGAGTATGTGAACAGGCTTTGCCCGCTTATAAAAATGGAAAAATACGGCAAGACCCTGCTCAAATATTTTGGGACTAAAAAACCTCATACCAAGGGTTATTCGCTTTTGCAGTTTATCGAGACCAGTTCTATCACAGGCCACTTTAGCGAGCATTGGCGTATCGCGTATATCAATATTTTTTCCTGCAAGTCATTTAATCCGGCAACAGCTAAAAAGTTTACAAAGGATTTTTTTAAAGCGACAAAAGTGAAAGGCAGATTTATTAAACGGTAAAACAGGAGGCGCAAAAGTGGAAATAGAGCTAAATGACGCTAATTTTAAAAAAGAGGTACTGGATGAAGATTTGCCGGTTATGGTGGATTTTTGGGCTACATGGTGCGGACCATGTCTTAGGCTTGCACCGGTGATTGAAGAGATTGCTAAGAGCCATAAGGGCAAGTTAAAGGTATGTAAATTAAACGTGACTGATGCCTCCGAAACAGCTTCTAAATATGGAGTTATGAGCATACCAACACTGGTATTTTTTAAGGATGGCAAGGTGATCGATGAGATTGTGGGTGTTGTCCCCAAACCGGAGATTGAAAACAAAATTAGCAAATATGTATGATTAATGAGAAAAGGCTGTGTTATGGATTTCAATCAGATAGATCAGGCAAGAAAAGTATTAGGGTTAGGAGAAGAGGCGGGCATGGGAGAGATCAAAGAGGTTTTCAGAAACCTGTCTCTTAAATATCACCCCGATAGGTGTAAAGATAAAGATAAAAAGCGGTGTGTTGAGGTATTTAAAAAAATCGCTAACGCGAAAGATATTATTACCGCTTACTGCGCTAATTACAGATATTCTTTCATGGAAAAAGATGTCAATAGGAATATCATCCCAAAAGAGCAGTATGAATACCTTAAGAGGTTTTATGGCGGTTGGATTTGGAATTTGGATCTATGACGTATTTGATAAAATACATTTAAGTCCCAGTGGACATAAGGGTTGATGTATGAATAATATCTTTGATTTGCATAGCAAACAATACGACGCTTGGTATAGCAGGCATGAGTTTGCTTTTTTATCAGAAATAGAGGCAATAAAAAAGGTTCTGCCGCCTGCTGGAAATGGTCTTGAAATAGGGGTCGGCACAGGCAGATTTGCCTCTTCTTTGGGTATTGCAACAGGCGTGGACCCTTCAAATGAAATGCTTAGGATTGCTAAAAAAAGGGGCGTAAATACTCACCTAGGTTTTGGCGAGACGCTCCCATTCCCAAATAAGGTTTTTGATTACGTAGCAGTTATTATCACTTTATGTTTTGTAGAAAATCCCAAAGAAGTTGTTGAAGAAATACACAGGGTGTTAAAGAAAAATGGCAAAATAATAATCGGTATCGTAGATAGAGAAAGTTTTTTAGGTAAGTTTTACCAGCATAAAGAAAGTATGTTTTATAAGAAGGCAAGATTTTTTAGTGTTACAGAAGTAACGGAACTGCTTAAAGAATCTGATTTTTCCCCCTTTTCCTGCTATCAGACGATATCTATCCTCCCTAATGATATGAAATCCGTTGAAAAGTCCAAAAAAGGTTTTGGCAAAGGCGGTTTTGTAGTTATAGCAGCAAAAAAACGTGCCTTGATAAAAAACGGCAGCAGTAAGAAGATCGGAAAAATAAGTTCGAAAAATGGAAATTAATAAAATATAAAAATTGTTAAGAATAGGAAAGAGTGGTATACTGTCTCTTTATGCGTATTTGCAAGATGCATAGATTGAGAGTATGTCCGCTTTCCCGTGATAGAAGAGCGTTATTTCTTATTTCTTAAAATAGTTTGGTCATTTCCAGATTAAAAATACCTTATAAAACGGATATGCCTATCAGTGGGCGAGGTCTATCTCCAGCTGTTTGGCGGGATCAGGTCAATTCCTTGATATTTCTTGCTATTTAGCTCGTGTGTTATATAATAAATATGGTCAAAGCGCAATGGTTGTGTCAGCCTTGAGCGGTATGGGTTTTACATAACAGGGTCTGGAGACCGGTTTATTGAAGCAGGGAGAGCGTGCTGTTTGAATTTTCGCGTATAATGACTATTTTGCCACTTCCGCAGAGCGTCCTTGTGTATAAAAACAGCTTAAAATCTAATACCCATTAACATTACATGAAGTATCAAAGCATATCAAGGCTTCTTGTTCTTATAACCATTATTGTTGTGGGCGGGTTTTTCGCGCGATGGATACATATCCATAATGAGGCCCGGTTTTTCAGGGTGTTTGTCCAGCGCTTGACGGCAGATTCGAGGGTTGCTGAAGTAACGGTCACTGATGTTAAGACCGTCCGCGGTTCAGACAAGTCCTACACTACTATACGGTTTGTGGAATACGCTACGGATCTAAGCCCCCTTGAGCCAAAATATTTCACATTCTCAAATAATATAATACAATTTCAGTCGCTTGTGGTAAGGTTTGATGATTCATATATAAAGAAGGCAGACCCGCTTAAGGGTAAGAGTATATATCTTTTTATGAAGGTTTTTACCCTCGCAGAGGGCTATGCCGAGGTATTTGATATTACCAGGGTAAACGAGGTTCCTTCCGGTTACGAGATCAAAGGGTGCGTCCGGTATTTTCAGGAAAAGATCTGGAAGAGATTTTGGGAATATGCTCTTGACCCCGGCAGATCGAAGGCCATGGGCATCAAAAACGCTCAAATTGAAGCCCCTGGCACAAAATTTGTCCCCGGCCTGATTTACACAATAAAAATAGAACATGACGGCGGTCTGCGTATTGACGCAGATAGGTCGGCAACGCATGGAACCGGTTGATCAACGCGCCGTATAATCGGCGTTAAGGAGAAAAAATGCGCGGCAGGGTGTATTTATATATCTTGGCAGGTTTTGTCACTTTGTGTTTATGCGGAGCTGTTTTTTACCGCACAAACGGGCTTTCCGCTCAAAAAAAGGCTTTTATAGAAGAAAAACAAGTCATAGGTGCCGTGGATAGTTATAATCTTTTTGTGGAGAATATACAGTTTCTTTTGAGAGGGGCAAGTTTTGAGCCTGGGTCTGAAAACGGTATATTGGATACCAAGACGCGCAAAGCGATAAAGAGATTTCAGTCTAAGCATGGGCTTTGGCAGAGCGGTATTGTGGATTTAGACACGTGGCACGCTTTAGAGTTAGAGCAGGAAAAGCTGCGGAGCCATGTTGTCACAGATATTGTAACGCCGCCTTTGGATGCCGGACTGGAAAACGAAAAGAATGAGCCTGCTTTTACCGTTACCGTAGATATGGAGGCTGAAAACAATAAGCTGGCGATATCCGGTAACAGGAACAAGCGCATACAGATTGCCTTAAGAAAGGCAGGTTTCTACCAGGGGGACATTGACGGCAAGATCGGGCCGAAAAGCAAGGCGGCGGCCAGGATGTTCCAGAGCGCCAAGGGTTTAAAGGCCGACGGTATTATAGGCGATAAAACTATGGCGGAATTAGAGAAGTACCTAAATTGACAGGCTGCCGGTTTATTATCCGGCGCGCTATAAACTGTAAAGGTGGATTTTTATGGTGAGTTTTTTTATTATTATCGGGTTGGCCATTGGCATATCATTTGTTTGTTCGGTAGTTGAGGCCTGCCTGCTTAGCCTGTCGCTGGCTGATATTGCCAGGATATCCGAAAAAAAACCTTTAGCGGCAAAGATATGGAAGAGTTTTAAGGAAAAGGTCCAAGGGCCTATAGCTGTTATACTCATCATTAATACCCTGTCCCACACTATAGGGGCATCTTTGTTCGGCGCCAAATTCAGCCAGCTCTTTGGGGTCAAATGGGTCATGTTGTATTCGCTTTTATTTTCATTTGCTATGATACAATGGTCGGAGATCCTCCCTAAAACATTAGGAGTTAGATACAACAAGAGGATAGCTGTAATGACCGCCCTGCCTTTAAAATACCTGATATATATATTTACCCCATTTGTCCGAGCGGTGCATTGTCTGAACCGCCCGTTTGAATCTCCGTCAGACAAGGCTACACAGATGAGCGCAACAGATGATATTTCAGTGCTTGCCAGATTTGCCGCTTTTAACAACATGATAAGCAGGGATCAGGAAAGGATATTATCGCAGACATTAAGATTATCGGGGATGAAGGTAAAAGATGTTGTTATAGCCAAGGAGGAGATAAAATACCTCTCAACCGATATGACATTGACGCAGGCCCTGATTGAGGCCCACGTGCATCATCATACGCGCTTACCTCTTATTAACGGCAATGATATTAATAGCGTTATAGGGTATATAAACTTTAAGGATATTGTCAGCGCCTTGCAGTTTAACTCAAAAGACCCGTCTGTAAAAAACATTGTCAGGCCTATCATGGATATCGGAGACGATGAGCCGATATCGGTTTTGCTTAACAGGCTGATTAGGGGTTATCAGCATATAGCGATTGTTAAAAACCGCAAACAGGAGGTGGCAGGCCTTGTTACCCTGGAAGATGTTATGGAGCTGATAATGGGCGATATGCAGGATGAATACGATGTCCTGCCCGCGTATTTTTATCAAATAGCAGACAAAAGGTTCTTAGCAGGCGGCGGTTTAAAATTGCGGGCGCTTAAGGAAAAAACGGGCATAGATGTCCCGGGTGCCGATATTACGGTTAACGATTGGCTTATCGAGTTGTTTGGCAGGATACCCAAAGTCGAAGACAGATTAGACTATAAAGACAGCACATTCATCACAAGGAAGGTCTGCAGGTCAACTATACATGAGATTATTGTTGAAACAGGCGTAAAACAGGTGTAATGGACTGCCTGCCGTCTCATTTCAAAAAACTTCCCCGTTGCCTTATTATCAGGATAGAACGCGCCTGACCCTTGCCAATTCAATAAATACTGTTTCATCACGTGTTTTATTTGCCGTAAACGCGCGCGGCGTTGCCCGCCCCGGGCAGACTTGACCTTTGCCGTTTAAATGTTATAATGACGGTATAGTGTCATACAAGATCATATCTTAAAGGATAAGCTCAAAAAACAATGATGTCTGTTAATACTGTTTTAATGTGGGTTGCGGCATTGATATTTGTGAGCGTTGTCTCGAGCAAACTCTCGGACAGGTTTGCCATTCCTGTATTATTACTGTTTCTGGGGATAGGGATGCTTGCCGGTTCGGAAGGGATAGGAGGGGTTGATTTTAATAATGCCAGGATAGCTGAATCTACCGGCCTTGTCGCCCTGGTTTTTATAATATTTGCCGGAGGCTTTAATACCAGATGGAAGGATATTAAACCCATAATCAAACCTGGTGCCGCGCTGTCAACAGCCGGTGTTTTGATCACCGCTCTTCTTACCGGATTGTTTGTCATGCGCATCTTAAGGTTTTCTTTTTTTGAGGCCATGCTTATCGGGTCTATTGTCTCTTCGACCGATGCCGCCGCCGTATTCAATATCCTTAGGTCAAAACGCATGAGCCTTAAAGAGCCCTTAAGGCCTTTACTTGAATTTGAATCAGGCAGTAATGACCCTATGGCCATTTTTCTAACAGCGTGTTTTATTAGTCTCCTGACCGTTAAAAATACGAATGCCGCTCTGTTTATCCCGATATTTGTGTTAAACATGGGTGGTGGGGTTTTAAGCGGCGTATTTATATCAAAATTTATTATTTATCTTATAAAGCGTTTAAGGCTCGGGTATGAAGGCCTTTATCCGGTTGTCCTGATATCCCTGGTTCTTCTTACGTATGCCGTCACGGTATCTTTAAAAGGCAGCGGTTTTCTCGCGGTATATATACTCGGCTTAATGTTGGCCAGGGCGGAGTTTCCGAACAAGAAGATGATGATGAGATTTCATGATGGCCTGGCATGGCTTATGCAGATTATCATGTTTGTTATGCTGGGCCTGCTTGTTTGTCCATCTCATATTGTTCCTCTGATCGGTTCGGGGCTGTTAGTTACAGTGCTGTTAATGGTTGTCGCGCGGCCTATTAGCGTATTGTTATGCCTATGGCCTTTTAAAATAAGCTTAAGGAAAAAGATCATGGTGGCATGGGTTGGGTTGAGAGGGTCTGTGCCGATTATCCTGGCCACGATGCCGTTTGTTTCCGGGGTAAACCGGGCCGACACCATTTTTAATATAGTATTTTTCGTAGTCTTTGCCTCTGTACTTATACAGGGGGCATCCATACCTTTCGTGTCAAGGGTCTTGAAGATGTATGAGCCTGCTCGCGAGAAGATAAATTATCCCATAGAGTTTGAAAGGACGGATTCAATAGATGCCGATCTTTCTGACGTAATCGTTCCCTATGCCTCTGGAGCTATTGGGAAAAAGATAGGAGAACTCAATCTGCCGGATGACCTGCTGGTCATGCTTATATCGCGTGGCGGAAAATTCATTATACCAAAAGGTTCTACGATGCTTGAAGGAGGAGACATCATCCTGGCGCTCGCGAATAAGCATAATTTGGCTTTATTGAATGATACGCTGTCCTGATATTGAAAACATCCGTTAAGAAAATCGCCTTTTTGCCTAATAAGGTCTATCAACACGGGCCATTGGGGTTTTTGCCGCGTCTTATTACCGGTCGGGCAAACTGCCGCTAAAACCTTTTCATGAAGTAATTTCTAATCTACAAGATAGAAATATCGGGAATAAATATTCGGTTACCGCGTCTAATCCGTGAGAGACAATATGAAAAAAGATATCCTTTATATAGATTGTTTTTTGGCAGGCGACATTACGGGGTTTGAACGGCTTGTGCAAAAATATCAGGATAGCGCTTTAAATATAGTCCATTCGCTTATCGGCAGAGACGGCGAGAGTGAGGATATCGCGCAGGAGGCTTTTTTGAGGGTATACCGCAATCTAAAGGGTTTTAACAGGAATAGCAGTTTTTCAACATGGTTTTACCGTATAGTCGTTAATCTGACCTATGATTTTTTAAGGAAAAGACGAAATATTGTCCTGGATGAGAATGCCGTTAAAGAGAGCGTATCCGCCCAGGCCGATCCTAGACAGGAGATGTCCTTAAAGGAGAAAAGACAAGTAGTCCAAAAGGCGTTAGAGGGTGTTCCGGCCAAATTCAGGGTCGCGCTAGTGCTTAAGGATATAGAGGGTTTAAGCTACAAGGATATATCCAGGATATTGCGATGCAGCATCGGAACGGTGGAATCCAAAATATATAGGGCAAGACAATGCCTTAGAGGGGTATTGAATAGATTGGGGGGTATAGTCATATGAAAGGATGCGCGCGCGTAAAAAGGTTGTTATCTAGATATATTGATAAAGAGGCGAACCCCGCTGAGATCGTTTTTGTGGATAAGCATATAGGTGTATGCCCTTATTGCCGCCAGGAATTGGAAAGGCTTTTATCCGTAAAAGGTCTCGTTTTCAATACGCGGAAAGAGGCTTTACCATCAGGTTATATGTTTAACCTCTTGCGTGAAGAATTGCAGGATGCGCAAACTTGCCGGCAGGGGTTCTTGATATCAGGTATAGCATGCCTTTCCCGCAGGCTCATCCCTGTTCCGGCGGCCGCTATTCTATTTTCAGCCGTTTTATTATTATTGTCATTGTTCCGGCCTCAAGCGGAGAATTATTTATTGTATGAAAATATCCTGAAAGGTGTTCCCGTAACAACCGAGGCAGTCTTAGGTCTGCTATTGGATGTCAGGGATTAAAATAAGGAGGTTAGTATGAACAAAGATATTATTTCTGTCGCGGTATTCGGAGCATTATGCGTTATAGCAGGTGTATTGATAGGGGCTGGTATAGCCGCCAAGCCTGACCTTGTCTGCCGTGCCCCTATAAGGTTTGAATCTACTCAAAAGGCCAAACAGGCCATGTGGCAGTATCCTCATGGGATGCGATTGGCCTCAAAAAGGGGTGAGGATGGTCTATTCATGATGTTAGTGACAAGGCTTGAGCTTAGTCGTGATCAGCAGTCCCAGGTTACGACTATATTAGAAAGGACACGGCAGGAGATAAGCGCGATAGGGCAGGACACGCACGCGGCTATTAAAGCGGTAAAAGACAGATCAGACAAGGAAATAATGGATATCCTTAACCCTCAACAGCGCGCCGAGTTTAGCAGGCTCTTGAAGGAGTTTGGCAAAAGGCGGCGGCGCCCGGTTTGTCCGGGCGCGGATAATGCCCCGGCCGCGTGACCCGGCATGAATGTCGTATAATGAAAAGGGGCCAGTTATAAATGCAGAATGTTTCTTTTTAACGTTGTTATCAGGAGACAAAGAAATGAAAAAAAACGCAATAAAAGTTGCCGCAGTTACCGCCCTTATAGGCTCCATTGTGTTTGCAGGTTCATCGCAGGCCTTAGCGGAAAGAGGAGGTGCCCGGCCGCGGCCCATTCATTATCAGCATTTTTATCACGGCAGGGTTGCAACATTGTCCGGACTTATTGCCGGCGCTGTAATTTACGCGGGTAGCTGGTATTATTTTTATCGCGGCTACTTTTATGAAAAACTACCCTACGGATATGTTATTGTTCCGGCCCCGGCTGGTGCAGTGATTACGGCATTGCCCGCAGGTCACAGGGCTGTTGTTGTTAATAAAACCAAATATTATTATTATAATCGCACATATTATACTCGCGTGAAACAGGGTTATATTGTAGTAGATAGCCCTATCCGGGGAATTATCACTCCTGCCGTGCCGCAGGAGGCTGTTACCCCGGCAGAGCCGGATTCCTCCGCATACACAGTAAATATCGTAAATTCAGACGCCACCTATACCGCGGTTGTATTGAAGGGGTATAAAGACGGTTTTATGGGCCCTCAAGGAGAATGGTATCCTGTTTTTCCGTCTGTTAAACAACTCAGGGTTATGTATGGGGAATAGCGTCTTTTTCCGCGCAAGGCTGCGACATTCAATAGCCCCCACGGTACGGCCAAGAACCCATTCAGGCAACAAAACCATTGATTAATGGGTGTTATCCTGTTATATTATAATATTGATATTGCCGCGTAAAACAGCCCCTTTACCAGCGCGGTCCGGGATTATGTGATATATGAAAAAGCGGTGCGAGATTGAGATCGACGGGCTTTCTTATGGAGGCGCAGGTGTCGGCAGAATAGACGGCAAGGTCTATTTTATCGAGGGCGCGCTTCCGGGTGAGCGGGTGTCTTTTGAAAGGCTTGCTGAAAAAGGCCATTATGCCACCGGCAGGGTCATGGACATAATTAAACCCTCGCTCGAGCGTGTGTTGCCTGTATGCCCGTATTATGAAAAATGCGGGGGTTGCCAATATCAGCATCTGGATTATGAAAAAGAGATTTTTTACAAGGGTGAGCAGGCAAGGCAGATATTAGGCAGGATAGGAGGTTGCTCAGAATATATCTTTGAAGGCGTTGTCTCTTATCCGCCGGGATACAATTACCGGAGTTCTATTACGCTTCATGAGTCACACTCCGGATATGGATTCTTTGCCAAGGATAATAAAAGTGTGTTGGCTGTTAACAGGTGTCCGCTGGCACGTAATGAGATCAATGCTGTTATCGAGGCGGCGGCCTACATGCCAAATCTTAAAAAGGACATTACCATAAAGTGTGATAATAGCGGTAATGTCTGGATTAGCGGCAGGCAAGGCCACAGGTTTTTTAGAGATGATTTTTTTGGGTTCCGGCTTACATTCTCTCCGATGGCGTTTTCGCAAGTAAACCGGGCGGCGGCAATAAGTATAACGGATTGGCTTGCCGGCCACATGCGCTCTGCGGGTGATCCCAAGGTCTTGTTTGATATTTATTGTGGGTCCGGATTTTTCGGATTGCTTTTAAGGGGTCTGTTCAGAACTGTTGTTGGTATTGATGATGACCCGCTCGCGATAGACTGCGCTGTTATATCCAAAAAGGATTTATCAGCGGAAAATGTCAAATTTTATTGCGGCAATGCTCAAGATAAGATAAAGGGGTTGTATGATAAATTTCACGGCAGGGAGAATGTTATTCTAATTGACCCGCCGCGTTCCGGTATCAGCAAGAAAATAGCACTGTTTTTAAGCGGGCTAAAGGACGCGGATTCATTATATTATGTATCTTGTGACCCAGCGACGCTTGCCCGCGATATAAGATTATTGACACAGCCGGGGTTATGGAGATTAAGGCGTATTGCCTGTTTTGACATGTTCGCCCGGACAAAACATATAGAGTCCGTGGCCCTGCTCGAAAGAAATGACCTCCAATAGATACCGTCGTCCGCGGCCTTTTTTAGGCCCGCCAATTATAGATTGGCGGAAGGTGCGTTTTTTGCCATCCTAAAGAATGGCAAACTAAGAAGCGCTCATCTATTTGGGTGCACCGGTTGTATGCAAACGCGCGCGGGCTGTAACCAACGCGGGAATAGGGGTTTGATGATTTCAAAAATACTCCATGAATTAAAGGAACATATACCGTTTACGCTTTTCGGTGCCTTGACAGGCATTATCCTGATGTTTGCATTTAAGGATATGCCTGGAGATACCGCCTATAATTTGTTCTACATTTTTCATCCGCTTCATATCTGCCTAAGCGCTGTTGTTACAGCCGCTATGTTTAAGAAGTATATTTCAAATGGAGCATCCCGCGTGACGGTATTTTTGAAGGTATTGGTTGTGGGGTATTTCGGATCGGTTTTCATAGGCACCGTAAGCGATTCCCTGATTCCTTTTTGGGGCGAGGCCATTCTGCGTATGCCCCATCGTCATGCCCACATAGGGTTTTTTGAAAAATGGTGGTTGATCAATCCTTTGGTCCTCGCGGCAATCATTATTGCCTACAACAAACCGGTCACAAAATTTCCCCACGCCTTCCATGTTTTGATAAGCACTTGGGCTTCATTATTTCATATGATTATGGCCCATGACCATGGCCATGAGGCCCCTTATTTAGGTATATTCGTCTTTTTGTTTTTAGCGGTATGGCTGCCCTGCTGTTTCAGTGACATTGTATTCCCTTTATTATTTGTTAAAAATATGTCTAAGTTTACCGCCCAGGGCCATTTTTGCCACCGCGATTGCTGACACCGGATAAATTGCCGTAATAGTATCATTACCCCGCTTAAACGGTAAATATCTTAAAATCTCACCCGCCACTTGATTAAACGCTTAATGTATACTATACTTATAGTAAAAGAACAACTTATAGTTCACTTAATAAAAGATTTCAACATCAAGAAGGTGAACATGTTATGGAGATAATATGAGTAGATTTTTTTGGAGGCATAGCAGGCATATCATGAAATATGCGGTGTCTGTCGCCGTTTGCCTGATTGTCGCCTTTATGTTACCGTCAGCTATTTCATATGATCATAATACCCTATGCGGTAATCTATTTTTAAGGGCAACGTCTTTAAGCAATAGCGGTATAGACCCGCGTATATTGTTTGAAGAACAAGGGCCTGTCAAGTTCGGTGGCCAGGGTGGCAAGCAGGATTATGAAACCACGGTTCTGACATTTGAAGGCTGTGTTGAGAGAATTGATTTTTCCACTGGAAAAGTTAAGGAAATCCCTGCAGGAACGGAGTTTGACGGAAAGGGAGGTCTTAAACTTCTTACTGCTAAGCAAAAGGACGTTCCCCCCGAATTTCGCGGCACGCCTCTTGATGAGGTGTCCGCGCAATTTGAACTTTCGCAAAAAATAGCCTTAAGTGCGACAGACGAACTTGAAGGGTTTCTGGACGATAAAGTAATAGAGATCAATGTGGATATGCTGCCCGACCCCGTCACGGGTGCTGATTCAGAGGGTATTACCAGGGGGGTATTGGATGTTATCGCGCATAAGATGTTATCTTTTAAAAGGGACAGCAGGTTTTCAGGTAAATTACACATTGGTTTTATATCAAGGTCTGGTGATGCAGTCAAGCTGGAGAATATACTCCGGCAATTCAAGGAATTGGATACGGTAAAATATCATGCGCTTGACAATATGCTTGCTGTTAAGGCCCGGTCTGCCCGGCCGGGTGATAAGATAACTATTTCGTATTTGGATGATAATGGATTATTTTTAAACCCGGCCCTGATGTTAATGAGCCGGGCTGTTACTGAAGAAGGGGTGATGGCATATCCCTGGCATGCCTTTATTGACCTTGCCGTGGGTGTCCTTTCTATTGACCGATCCTTGCCCCTGGACCGGCAGCAAGCGGCAGTTGATTCCATCAAGATGATATTCCAGGACTTGTTTAAGGGTGTCATTGATACCGGTTCATTAGATAGTCTGCTGAAGAGTTTTTTAAGCCGCGATATAGAGGTGTCTGTTATAGCGGCCCGGCAATTGGCATTGCCTGCTTTGCAGGTAATTGATTATGCTGAGATAGAGGAACTGAACAGGATGATGCGGGAGGTTGCCTCCAATGCTTAAACATGCCTATACATTATGCCTGTGTTTTTTATTAATGCTTATTACCCCTGCCATGGCCGCCTGGGATGAGCCTGCCGCGGTCCTTTATAACGGGGTAATAACCGGCGTGCACGGAGAGGCTGATATCAAAAAATCGGGTGCTCAATCTTGGACGATTGCGAGCCAGGGGTATCGTCTGTCGCAATCCGATGTTATTAAAATAAGGGACGGCGCGTTTGTGGATATGCAATTTAGCAGGAAGGGCAAGGCTTCTTTTAAGCTTAGATTGCGGGATAATTCACAACTTACGTTTACCAGTCTTCAGGCAGGGGATGCGGATTCTCGCGAAAATATAATGCTTGATCTGGCGATTGGTGATATACTAATCAGGGTTGATAAATTACCGGCCCAGTCAAAGTTTAGGGTAAGGACACCGACATCAATGGTTGGCGTGAAGGGGACGAGGTTTGAGGTCAGGTATGGCAGGCCAGGAGAGTAAGAAAAGATCCGGCAGGAAAAGATTTTTTAAAAAGATTATACTGCGCGGACTCAGGTTTTTTAAGAGGTATTCCGTAAAAAGATACGCGATAACTTTCGCCTGCTGTGTTGTCGCGTTATTTTTATTCCAGGTACACCTGCTTGACAAGGTTGAGCTTATCCTGCTCGATTACAGATTTCGCTTGAAACCCTCGCCGCCAATGAACGAGGAAATAGTATCTATTGATATTGCCCAAGACAGTATCGAACATCTCGGCCGATGGCCCTGGGACAGAAACTGGCATGCCGGGATGATAACGGCGTTAAAGGAGTTCAACGCGCGGGCGGTATTTTATGATGTAATATTCAGCGAACCGACGAGTGATGCCTATGACGCGGTTATGTCGGAGTCTTTAACCCATGCGGGCAATGTCTATTTGCCATACGTTTTTAACGTTGAGGCAATGGATTCCCGGCGCCCGATAACCGACGATGATATATATGGGGTAGACGCCAGTATACCGCAATTTGCCCTCCTCGCCAAAGGGACAGGGTTTATCAATATACTGCCTGACCCTGACGGTATTTTGCGCAGGGTGCCTCTTATTATCGAATATGGCGGCAAGCGTTATCTTCAGGCGGCCCTTTGCTTAGCTTGTGATTTATTGGGTGTTGCCGAAGGCGAGATAGTTGTAAAAAAGGGAAAATACATAAGGTTGATCGTTAAGGGCAAGGAAGGCATTGCCGCGCGCAATATAGATATACCCATAGATGCAAATTATCAGATGATGATAAACTGGCCCAGCCGGTGGAAGGAGAGTTTCAAGCACTTTTCATTTCTTGATGTGCTAAGGTCGTTTTCGATGGTCTATAAGAATCAGCGCCCTCTCATCCAGCCAGGGTTTTTCAAAGGCAAGATATGCGTTGTCGGAATGTCTGTTTCCGGTCTTATAGACATAAAGCCTACGCCGCTTGAGCCGCTGTATCCCGCCATGGGTGTTAATGCCTGCGTTTTGGATAATATATTAAGGTCTGATTTTTGCCGTCCCGCGGACGGCGTCCTGACCGCGCTTCTTATTATCTTAATGGCCTTTTTTACTACATTGCTTTTGTCATTATATCATCCGGTCAGGGGGCTTGTGTCGGTTGTTGTGTTATTATCCTGTTTTAGCGCTGCCTCGATAGCCGTCTTTTTATATTTCGGCTTGTGGGTTAATATAACTTATCCAGCGTTCGCGATGATATTTACTTATACCGGGATAATGATTTACAATGAATTCAGGATTATGCTTGAAAAAAAACGATTCTTTGATATGGCGATAACGGACGCCCTTACCGGATTGTATCAAAAATCTCATTTCAACACGTTGATGAAATCTGTCTTTGCCGATAGACGTTCATGCAGGAATAAAAAAGGCAGGATGTCATTGATAATAGCTGATATAGACCATTTTAAGCAGATTAACGATACATACGGCCACCTGTTCGGTGATGTGGTTTTAAAGAACGTTGCCAGGACGATTAAATCGGCCTGCCGCCCTCTTGATATATGCGCGCGTTATGGCGGAGAAGAGTTCATAATAATGCTTCCGCAGACAACGATTAAAGAGGCGGTATCCTTTGCCGAAAGGATCAGAAAGGCTGTTGAGGCCAAGACGTTCAGGTATATGAAGCGCTCATGCAAGGTAACTATAAGTCTCGGGGTGGCTGAACTTGACCAGGAAAGGAACCAGCAGCTGCTCGTGCAAAAGGCGGACATGGCCTTATACCAGGCCAAGGCCCGCGGTAGAAATATTGTCTGCAGGGGTTAAAAATGCCCGGTATCGGGATAAGACCTGGGCTTGTCCGGACGGTCTTGAGCTTTTGGTGATTATAAGTATCCCCGGAAATCCGTTGCCAAATACCGGCGTGATGGCTATAATCAAAATGACAAAATGCGTGCCGGTATGCCTTAGAACCGGTATGCCATTTTCGCGCTCACGCACCTATTGCAATGAAAAAAATGCGCTATAATACCGGCAAGCCCAAAGCGGAAGGCCTTATTCAGAGAATGCGCCTTTTAGGCGTAAGCGAGAATGATATTGATGAAAAATTTATTCTCTCGTCGGGAAAAGGCGGACAGCATATTAATAAGGTTTCTACCGCTGTTTTTATTAGGCATAAAAAAAGCGGTATAAGGATAAAATGCGGTAGTACCCGTTCCCAGTCAGCTAACAGGTTTTTGGCCCGTAAGCGTCTAACGGATAGGATCGAATGCCTCATCAAAGGGGACATGTCGAGACTGAATGAAAAGATAACAAGGATCAGAAGGCAAAAGAGAAAGCGCAGCCAGAGGTCCAAGTTGAAACTTCTAAAATTTAAGACTATGCGCGCGCGTAAAAAAACGCAGCGCAGGTTACCCGCGGAAGAATATTAACAAGGCAGAGCTTTCTTTGCGCGAATAGACAGCCCGAAAATAACCCAAGGATAGACAGCGGATAATATGCGTAATTTTTTCGGTAGGTTCAGGGTCAAATTAATAATATCTTTTATAGGTGTTGTGGCTATCGTATGCCTTGTATCAGGGGTATTTGCCTTTCACTATGCCTCGAATTTCGCAATCAATAGTATCAGGGGCAATTTGATAGAGATTGCTCAAATAGCGGCATCCGGGGTTGATGCCGACAAGCTCTTGTCAATACCGCTTGACGTTTCAGGATCGCATTCCGCGGCATACAGGCAGATAGAGGAAGGCCTCTCCCTTGTCCAGTCAAAGGCCCCGTCCGTGAAGTATATTTATATATTCAGAAAAGACGAGGTCAAACGCGACACGTTAAGATTTGTTCTTGATGTTGATATTGACGGAGAAGGCGCCGGAAACACTGCCCGGCCGGGTGATGAATACGACGCATCAAATTTTCCCGAGCTTTTAAAGGGTTTTGTCTCTCCATCGGCGGATATGGCGGTCACAAGCGATGCCTGGGGGCAGTTCCTTTCGGGTTATGCCCCGATTCGAGATAGGGGTGGAATGTCTGTAGCTGTCCTTGGAGTTGATATGAAGGCTAAGGATGTGCGCCAGATAGAGGCGGGTGTGAAAAGGCATCTTTTGCTAAGTCTGGCATTAGGAATCATATTGTCTTTGATGTTTGCTTATTTTTTATCGGGCGGGATGTCTTATAAGGTGATGGCACTCAAAGAGGGTTTTCAAAGAGTTGCTACCGGGGATCTTGAATACTCGGTAAAAATCAAAGGCAATGATGAGTTGTCGGAACTGGCGGTTTATTTTAACAAGATGTCAGTTGATTTGAAGCAATACATCGCAAGATTACAGAAAACTACATCTGATAAGGAGAGATTATTAAGCGAACTTAACATAGCCAAAAATATCCAGCAGGGGTTTTTGCCGGATTCAATGCCGGCGATGCCGGGGGTTGATATATCTGCTGTGACTGTTCCCGCGATGACGGTTGGCGGCGATTTTTATGATTTTATATTGATAGATGATAATCGTGTCGGGATAGTGATAGCGGATGTGTCCGGCAAGGGTGTTCCCGCGGCTCTTTTTGCAGCCCTATCAAGGGCTATAATAAGGTCAAATGCCTCACTATTTGATTCCCCGCATATGATGGTTGAGCACGCTAATGCGCGCCTGCTGGAACTATCACGAAGCAGCATGTTTGAAACATTTTTTTACGCCGTGCTCGACACGGCACATATGACTTTTAGTTATGCCAATGCGGGGCACAATCCGCCTTTCGTGTTAAGCGCACCTTCCATGGAGGCTATACTGTTAAAGGCTCAGACTATGCCTATAGGCATCAGGCCGGGTATGGGGATAGAGACCAAGACGCGGGTCATTAATAGGCAGGACATGATTGTATTGTATACCGATGGTGTCACGGAATCGAGGAACATAAAAAATGAGGAATACGGCGTGGGCAGGTTGGTAAAAATTCTTCAGGAGAATGCCTCAATGGGATCAAATGACATCATAAATAAAATAAAAGAGGATATAAGGATATTCGCGCGGGGCAAAGAACAGCATGACGATATAACATTGGTTGTCGTTAAGGTAGTATAGCCCGCCGCCGCGCGGGACTGTATCGATACCTCACTATTGACACAATAAGACAGGCCGAGGTCATAAGCTTAAGAGTGCCTATCACGATACAGCTGTTAAATACCCCCAAAAGAGGCAGTAAAAGAATACCTCCTGTTAAACCCCCGCGCATCCGCCAAGCATATCCGCGCTATAAATCAAACCGGCAGTTTTGCCCACGCCATACTTATTTTTGCCCAAGCGCTATTTTATTTGCCAAAGGGAATTGAGCGCCGGTGATCATCCCGGAGAGCGCGTATATTATTATGAATACAATTTTATAATAAA